>ENA-UERZ01000225-UERZ01000225.1-human-gut-metagenome-genome-assembly--contig:-NODE-225-length-66063-cov-10.955066_pt1 | contig 66063 bp, 61 predicted proteins | sample MGYA00242997_ERZ507998 | MGnify/ENA primary metagenome ERZ507998 (study PRJEB26167, sample SAMN06115470) | human gut metagenome | host: Homo sapiens | place: China:Henan | collected 2016-06-23... | reverse complement strand
CCCGCCGGACATCCGTGTCCGGCTTCTTCCGACAAAACCGCCCGTCCATTTTACGACAGAACAGCCCGGCCGCGACACGAGTTCTTCATCCAAACAATCCAGATAGCTTTGCATACTTTGCTCAACTTCGACTTCTACATCGACCCAGCTTTCTCGGGACACATTGGCCGGGATATAGCTTCCATCTGTAACCATCGCTTTCCCGTCTATCAGACCACTTGTAATACACTGCTTTATAATTTCTTGAAAAACTTTTTGGAAAAGATTGCTTTCCTGCCATTTGCGAGTTCTGGTTTTGCTAAAGGTGGAGTGATCCGGAATTGCCTCATCCAGGTCAAAACCGCAGAACCAACGGTAAGCGAGATTGAGCTGCACTTCCTCCTCCAACCGACGTTCTGATTTGATGCCATACAAATAGCCCACCAGAAGCATTTTGAACATACAGACAGGATCTACAGATGGACGTCCAATAGAGGGATAGTAAGGTGCAACTAAGTCGTATATGAACTCGAAAGATATGACCCGGTCGATTTTCCGCAATAAATGGTTCTCCGGAATCATGGATTCCATATCTACGAAAACCATTGCCGTTTGCCCATTTCGTCGTCCCATCATGTTCTATCCCTCCTAATATGGTTGTTTTACCATAGAGAAGTTTCTGATGCTACTTTGTCAACAGGTCCCTGTAACCACATACACATGGCGTTGATACTCTATCTCTCCCATCACCGTTTTTAGTACTGTTCGACGATATCCCTTATCCCTGTACTTGCTTTTATCCCGGTGCTCTGCCAGCTTCTGGTCTGCCGCTTCAATCGCTTTGCTCAGGAGCTGTCGTCCAAACGCCATTGCTTCGCTGTAAACCCTCCGTTCCGGTTCTCCTATATCCAGCCATTCTCCCTTATATTCGAAAATCCCCTTGCTTTCTCTCACGGTCTTTGATACCATTTCTTCAGCGCCTCATCTTTGTATCTGTTTTTCCCACTTGCATTTTACAAAGATTGTTGCGCCCGGAGAACCTGGTATCGCCTTTTCGTCGATACCGGGTTCTCTTTTTTGCCAACTAAAATTTTACACTAACACAGGTCCTTTATTTGTACCTTATCGAGAACTGTAAAGCGTGTCTCTTTTTTAGGCTTTAGAAAGTGTGTAATTGATGGAACAAAACAAAAACTCCGAACCCATAGCCAATCGGCACAAAGTTCGGAGTTTTTATTTTGGTGGAGCGTCCGCAACCAACGGCGAACACAGGCTGCAATCTGGCGGGGCTGACGCGAATTCCTCATCGATCTCATCCAAAAGGGCGTCGTCAATGGTGACTGGTTTCTCACTACCGTTGAGAATCAATGTGAATCTATCGTCATACAGATACACCGCCCGAAGGAAGATATTGATGATTCCCCGCTTGGTATTTTCATCATTGATGTCGCCCTTCTTCAGCGAATAGAGGTACGCTCTGATTTGGGGCGCAGTCAATATCACCTGTTTCCCCATCTCTATTGCCAGCTGTGCTTCCAGCTCTTCTTTTTCGTGCTGGCGCTTTTCAATCCGCTCGGTAATCATATCGGCGGCTTGCCCCTTCTCCAGCGCCTTCCAAAGATTTTCAATGGCGGTGTCTGCTTCCTGGATGGCAGCTTTGATTCGTTTAATTGAGGAGGTGTCTTGATCCGTTTTGCAGACATCTGCCACGGCGGAGGCGATCCGCTCAATGTTGCTGTCGGTCAACAACTTGCGGCATTCCAGTACCACATGATCCTCGATTTTCTCTTTGCCGATGACCTTCTTTTTGCATTTGCGGCGTTTGAAATTGTTGCAGGCATAATAGTGATACGCCTTGCCAGATTTGCCCGTGCCGCCGTAACCGGTCATCATCTCCCGACAATAGCCGCAAAATAGCTTTGTGGTGAGCAGGTACTCCTCCCGGCCTCTGGAACGGGCAGGAGCTTTTTTGTTGCGGTCGAGGATATGCTGTACCCGTTCAAAGAGCTCATCCTCAATGATGCGCGGCATTCCGCCCGGTGTTTCAGTTCCCTTGTAGATGTAGTAGCCGATATACCGCTTGTTCCGCAAAAGGCGGTGCAGACTGTTTTTGTTGAAAGCTTTTCCTTGGGAGGTTTTGATTTGTCTGGCATTGAGAGATTGGATAATCTCTGTCACAGTTTTACCGCTGGCATACTGTTCAAAAATCTCCCGGACGACCGCAGCTCCCTCCAAATCAATATGAAACCGTCGCTCTTCATCCGCACGGTATCCAAGCCCCGGATTGCTGCCGTTGCTCAGGCACTTCTCGGCATTGATGTCCATACCCCGGCGAATCTTTTGGGAAAGCTCCGCGGAGTAGTATTCAGCCATGCTTTCCAGAACGCCTTCCACCAGAATACCGCTGGCATCATCGCTGATGTTCTCCCGTGCGGAGATCACTCGCACACCGTTCTTTTTCAGTTTCGCCTTGTTGATGGCGCTGTCATATCGGTTGCGCGCAAAACGGTCAAGCTGGTAAACCAGAACACCTTCAAAAGTATGCTTGTCACTGTCGGCAATCATCCGCTGGAACTCGGCGCGACTGTCTGTTGTTCCGCTTTGCGCCCGGTCGATGTATTCACCAATCACGATATGCCCGTTGTTCTTGGCGAACTCATAACAGATTTGAAGCTGTCCCTCGATGGATTGCTCGGTCTGGCTGTGGCTGGAGTAGCGCGCATAGATAACAACATTCATTGTTTCGCCTCCCCAAGCATTTGCAGCAGCGTTTCTTTAAGCCTTGCATTCATGGGGGATGTGGGGTCAAAGCACATCTCCACAAACTTCTGCATCTGGGGATCACTCTGCTGGATTTTAGGCTTGTACTCATACAGCTTGCCCTGAGGATTGTCCGTGCGTCCAAAAATATAGTCCATAGATACATCGAAGTAATCCGCATACCGGGTAAGTGTTTCAAATGTCGGCGAAGCCTGGTTGAGCTCATAGCGGTTCAGGCTGGATTGCTTGACGCCGACAATTTCGGCCATTTTAACCTGGGAAAGCTTAACACTTTCCCGCAGAGACCGCAATCTTTCTGCCACTTCTTTCAAGAGATACACCCCCATTCATCAATATCATTTTATCAGATATAAGAATAAAATTCAACCCTGTTTTAACATAATCATAAGAATAAAATACTGATATCGCATAGTTTTTAAGTGCCACGTTTTGAAGGGAAGCATATTGTCGCGCAAGCAATGCGTGTGGATAGCCACACACAAATCCGGCAAGCAATGCGAGTGTTAATACACACTCACATTTCCTGCCGTCTGCTTGTTGGGGGCAGTATCCCCAAACCCCTTTGAACGCAGGATTTCATTCTGCAGCTGCGCGTTCTGCAAACGCTTTTTACATGGCCCCCACGTCCTGTTCTGGGGCACGAAAGTAATTACCACTTTCGATGGAGCCACGTCACCTCTGATTAAGCAATAAAAGCATCTGCAATAGCATTAAGCTGGCGGGTGATCTCCGAAAAATCACAGTTCAAGTCCAGCGTTTTTACGCTGATACGATTGCCGCTCATCATGTATGTATTGTCCGGCTGGATTTCTTCGTCGGTTCGGGCATAGAGCAACATACCCGAAACCTTTCCGTCGGCTGCCGCCTTATTCTTCACATAGGTGAAAATCTGATACAGATTATTGGAATGGAGAGTGTTTACATCATACTGCACCTGTGTCGTATGGCCGTAGTACTTGGCATCAATAATCAAAGTCTTATCGCCATAGGTGAGCATAATGTCAGATTGCATGATCGGCAGCATCGCCCCAATGCCATCATCCAACGCCCATCCAATCTGCGACGCACTGGTTTTAATTTGCGGATAATGCTTCCTGTAGTATTCAAGAATAAACTTCTCATATAAGCGGCACATCCGCTGCTCATCTAAAAACTTCATCAACTTCACAGAACCATCCGCGGATGTCTGTAATAACCCTTTGATAACAAGATAGCATACAGACATCAACATTTGATAGTTTTGATTGTTGCGGTTGAAGCGAAATTTCCAGTTTATTGAATACAGATCCAGCGTTCCGACTTCTTTGAAATAGAGAAGCAGATTCCGCAGCTCCTTTTTTCTTGCCTTAGGCATATCATACCGCAACAGTACCTCCATAGTTGTTTTGAGAATACGATTCATATAAGAATCCACCGAGAACTCATCATAGGTACAGACAAGCTGCTGTTTCATGATCGCCTGTTGTTTAATAGATTCCGTAACGTCTATTTTGCCGCGCAAACAGCTCAACGGCTCCGTCTCTTCGATATAGGTACGGCCCAAACCACGTTTTATCTGCATGGCTACTCCCTTGGCAAGAATGGCGGAAAGTAAATCGGCGGTATTCTCAAACTCTTCTGTCCCACAACTTTCATACCCCTGTTCCCGTAAAATATGGAACGCATATGCAAGCATGTAGTATATATTTTGAACCCGAATCATCGAATAGCCTCTCTCAGAACATACTTCCAATCTCGAACCTTGCTTGGTTCGTCGAACCAGTATTCATTCAAGAGAGGAATGATCTCATAAGTAATGACGGCATTTAGCCACATATCATCAATTTTTCTTTCTGTACAGAAATAGCTGTGGCCAATACGGAACCCCTTACCCAGAGTGTCATCATTTTCAATTGCGACATTCAGCTTTTCAATAGCCGCAATCAGTTTGTCAAATTTCCTGTTGCTTTTCGCCTCACGATAAGCACGGAACCCTTCTGTTTGAAAAGCAGGAGAAAATTCAAAGAATGCAAAACGACGGCGCAATGCATAATCCAGCAGAGCAAGGCTGCGATCTGCTGTATTCATCATGCCAATGATATAGACATTCGCAGGAACGGAGAACTTTTCATCCGAATAGAGAAGCCGCAACGACACTCTACGTTTATCATTTTCAATAAGCATAAATAACTCACCGAAAATCTTGCTCAGATTGCCTCTGTTGATTTCATCAATGATGAAGAAGTAGTCATTCTCGATGTCCGTTTCAACCTTTTTGCAGAAGCTGTAAAACGGTCCCTTTTTGAGTTCAAAGCCAGTGGATGCCGGTCTGAATCCCATAATAAAATCCTCATAACTGTAACTCTGATGGAATTGTACCATCGTTACACGGCTGGAATCCTTCACACCCATCATAGAGTAAGCCAGACGTTTCGCGGCAAAGGTTTTACCAACGCCAGGAGCACCTTGCAAAATAATATTTTTCTTATTTTTAAGCAGATTAACCAGAATCTGATAATCGGTCTCGTTCATATATACTTCGTCCCAAAAATCCTCTTCGGTGTAAACCGGGTATTGGATTTCTACTTCCTCGATTTCTTCTACAGTGTCATCCTCGAACAAAGCATTCAGTTTCTCAACATAATCCGTATAGGAAGTAATATCCGTCAACGTTTTCATAACCGCCTGCCCAGGATGCTCCCATTCCCCCTTATTCGTCCAATTTATCTGGCGAATGTTTTTGTATTCATCTCTGCGAGAAGCATCAAATATATAGTCAGAAGTGACGATGCCTCTTCCAACAATGCGGTGCATCCCTTTCTTCACAAACACAATATCGCCGGGCTTCATATCGTTTACAAACTGCCATGTGGCGTGTGCAGCATTTTTGTATGAGAGAGTGGGATCAATGCACTCTTTCATTTTTTGCTTCATGGCATCCTTGGTGGCAAAAGCAGTCAAATCACCGATTTCTCCCCAGCCAATCGCCATAATCTCTGCATCGTAGAACTCGTCCCACATACAAGCATTATCGCCCGGAGAATAAATCCAATAATGCGTGGCCTGAACATTCTTATCACCAATAGCCTCACCAACACTCGAACGCTGGCTTTCTTTAGCTGCCGCAGCACGATTCTCTTCGTTCACCTTTTCAGAAATAATCCACGCATAATAAGAAAGCTCTGGAAAGTTCTTGTAACGGTAATTACCCTTTTCAAGAATGCTACGACAACGATTATTGATTTGCAGATATTCTTCGCCGCTGGGAACCGTACTGAAGTTGTCTACACTGTTAATGAAATCTGATGGCATATTCTCTGGGTTGCAGATAAACCAACGATTGCGTGAATCGAGATTGATATATTCGTATGGACAAATCCAATATAAACCCATTGTCAAATTCCATTTAATGCCTTTTTGAATCAGGGCAGCGTCATAGGCCTTAATCAGTGCGGCTTTGCTATTCTTTGAATGGGTTTTCGCATACTCCAATGCAGACGCAAATACTCTCCAAAGGTTCTCAATATCATCATTTTGGCGATCACCGATGAAAAAGTAATATGTAGCCCTTTGATTGTTTAGGACAGGAATTCCGTCAAATGACTCTGGTACAGGAGCATTTATAGAAAACTCCTTGGCAATTCCATGTAAGATAGTGATGCGATTGGTGTTTGTAATTCCCTTATTAAAGAGGCCGAAAATAGTAAATGGATCAATATCGATGATGTTATTGTCCTTCTCTAACTTAGGCAATCGCATATCGATAGCCGTATATACAGCTTTTATTTTCTCAATCAAGGTTTGCCTGTCCTTCATATATGGCAACAGTTTCTCAGCAAATTCTGTATAAAACTTGATCCAAGTAAGATAATCTTTGTTCACGGAAATCACTCCTTTATCTTCAGTTTATTTCTTTCTAAATTCGTCACACAATCGCTTTGGCAGTTTACGCAGATAAGCGTTCAATACGCCAATCGCATTTTCCATATGGACCTGGGAAATCACATCATTTTCCACCGGAAAATACCCATATTTATTCATTAGTAAGCGCGCTTCTTCCAGTTTTTTAGCGTTTTGCTCGCGTCGTTTTGCCGCAAACTCATCGCTACTCAGTGCGTACAGATAGTACGAAAACAAGCTCTGTTTGATTTTTTCCATCACTATCTCAAATTCCATACTGGTGAGAAAATCATTCAGGATTGCAGTGTCCTGCTGTGCATACATTTTGGGGTCTTCCTCGCTGCCGGAGCTTTCCTTGCATCGAATCAATTCTTCAATAGCCCCGTCGCACAAACCCAACTGTTCAGAAATATTGTGGTATTCCCGCTTGCGAGAGTTGGACATGCCGAGCAGATACTCCACTGACACATCATAAAAATCCGCAAAAGCAACCAGATATTCAATGCTCATGCTTCTTGTCCGACTATAAAGGGGGTGAACCGAATCGTTGATCTCATAATTTTTGAGGTTTGTATGGCTGATGTTGACGCCGCGCTCCGCAAGCTGCTTGGAAAGCTGTTCAAAGGACAGCTTTTTTTCTTTGCGCAGATCTTCCAGTCGCTCTTTGGTCAGCGCCATCCTCGCTTCGTCGTACAGCATGAGTTGATCCTCCTGTCTTTTTATAAACTATAATTTACGAATATATTCTTTTTGAAACTAAAATAATTTGTGGTTGATATACCGCATTCAGGCTTTTTCTGCGGTATAATTCAATTGGAGTTTACGGTTTACGTTTATTATAAACCATAAATCTCACAAAATCAATTCTCTACATGAAATGGAGGAAGGCGCATGGAAAAATATCTGCATAAGCTGCAACCACAAAGTTGGGAGGAAAAACAATTTGTCGATTCAAATGACACCCAAGCAAAGGAGAAAAGCCAATGCGCTGATTCGAAAATCCTGCTGCAATTATGACAGCGGTAACTGCATTTCCCTAGACGATGGCGAACCATGTATCTGCGTGCAAAGCATCTCCTATTCTCTGTGCTGCACCTGGTTTAGGGATTGGGTTCTGCCGGGCACTCCAACTTTACATGCTGAGATCACAAAGCCAAAGGGGCTGAAGCGATGCACAGAATGTGGTGCACCGTTCCTGGCAAAATCTAACCATGCCAAGTATTGCTCCGATTGTGCCCGCAAGGTACACCGTCGTCAAAAAACAGCAAGTGACAGGAAGCGGAGGTCGAATACGGACAAATAGAGCTTTTAAACGCCGGATATATGCTCGGTTTCCAACCCAGCAATCATAGAGGTGTATATCAATATTCCTTATCGCTCAGAAATTACATTCTAATTGTCCGCATGGAGGTACCTGTCATGGCTACAAAGCCCTTTTATATTTATCAGAAGCCACCGGCCCAAAGTTTTATACGGCTTCCCAATTTTCTGTTTGAGGCACCGAGTTTTTGCTCCTTGTCAAGCAAAGCCAAACTGTTATACGCGATGATCCTGCGCCGGACAGACTTGTCCCGTAAAAACGGATGGGCCGACGATTATGGAAAAATTTATCTGTACTACCCTATCAACGAGGTATGTGAGCTATTGCACTGCGGCCGTCAAAAAGCGGTGGACACGCTGCGGGAGCTGCAATATGCCGATTTGATCTCCATCAAGAAGCAGGGGTGTGGAAAACCCAACCGTATCTATCCAAAACACTATGAAGCGGTTTCCAACACCGACTTCAAGAAATCCGGCTGCGGTACGCCGGAAGTCTGAATAATGAATTCGACAAGTACGGTAATCCGCTTTCTTGAAGTGCGAAAACCAGACGGTAGATAAAAAGAAAAAGATAAATATACCCAGTTTAATTCGATTTATTCTCTTCCTATCCGAGCTATTTTGTGCGGGCTTTTCCGGTGAAAACCCCGGATGGGAAGAGATGGGAAAGGAGCTCTATGAGAATTTTCTCAGGTTTTGAAATGATCGGTTTCCTTTCTGTATATGGGAACAATCTTTGGCAGCTGTACATCGCCGGGAAGGAGTGTGAGGTTGGCTGAATTGAGCCAGAAAGATTTTGCTGTTGGGGCAATACACTATGGCCAGCCAGGAAAAACGTCAGAATCCATACGAGATCGAGCTGCCGAAGTCCATCATTGATTCTTTTGCCCGATTCCTTGCACCTGAAATCCAGAAATTCTACGCCAGCGAGCAGGGGCAGAAAGAATTGGCGGAATGGGAAAAGAAATATTCTGATAAAAGTGAGGAGTGAAGTAAAATTCAAAGATAATATGCAAAGGGATGTCCTGTTTCGGGATATCCTTTTTTGTCGCAGTCATGGGGAGGAATGTTTTGTTCCATAGGGGCATTCCTCGCATCTGGGATGGGTAGGCGATTTGCCTGCCCATTCATGTTCGTTGCGTCGCGTTTTGCGACGCACCTGGTTTATGGTTAAAAAAGATATCACGATTTGTTACGCCTTTATTCGAAAGATACACAACGCTTTATTATAACCTTAATGATGTAAAATTGAAAATAGGTAAAACAAGCTGATCATACTACTATTTTCATGCCTGCAAAAAATCAAATTGAATATTGAGATATTCAATTATAAATTGAAATTCTCTCCATCTTATGATAGAATAGTACATAACAAAAGGGTAAAACAGGGAGGAAGATTATGCCTGTGTGTTACAATAAACTATGGAAACTTCTCATCGACAAAGGAATGAGTAAAACAGATTTAATCAAAGCCTCGAAAATCACCACCAACGCTATGGCGAAACTGGGAAAAAGCGAAGATGTGCGGGTAGAAGTGCTGGTTAAAATCTGCCGGACACTGCACTGTACGCTGGACGATATTGCAGAAATTTTACCCGATGAACAAACGGAGTGAAGGGAGGAATTTGCGTGAGTACAATTTTGCCCAAACACCAGATGAGTGAGGAAGATATTAAACTACAATATATTACCCCTGCTCTCCTTTCCAAGTGGAATCGAGAAAAAATCACCATGGAAACCCGTATTACGGATGGTAAAATCAATTTGAAAGGCAACTTTGTATTCCGTGAAAAGCCAAAACGGGCGGACTATATCCTGTATCTCAGCGCGAATAATCCCATCGCTGTTGTGGAAGCAAAAGACAATACCCGCAGTGTTTCTTATGGTTTGCAGCAGGCCATGACCTATGCTAGGATGTTGGACATACCATTTGCATACAGCTCCAACGGCGACGGCTTTGCCGAGCATGATTTTCTTACCGGACAGGAGCGAGAATTCGGTTTGGACGAATTCCCGACAGAGCAGGAACTTGTTGCCCGATATAAACAGGAGTCCAGCTTAACATCCACCCAGGAAGCAATACTGGAGCAACCCTATTATACCAGTCAGAATACATATTCGCCCCGATATTATCAGCGCATTGCCATCAACCGTACCGTGGATGCCATTGCCAGAGGGCAGCAGCGTCTTTTACTCGTTATGGCAACAGGAACAGGCAAAACCTATACCGCTTTTCAGATTGTGTACCGGATGCTGCAAAGCGGTATGAAGCGGAAGATTCTTTACCTGGCTGACCGGAACATTCTGGTGGATCAATCTATCCAGCAGGATTTTGCCCCGCTGGAAAAAGTCACCCACAAAATCAATGTGGCCAAAGATGATAAGAGCACCATCACTTCCCACCAAGTCTATTTCTCTCTGTATCAGCAACTGGTGGGCGACGATGACCAGGAGCATTTCAGCGAGCTGTTTTCGCCGGACTTTTTTGACCTCATCATCGTGGACGAGTGCCACAGAGGTTCTGCCAAGGAAGAAAGCCGCTGGCGCAGGATTTTGGAATATTTCCACTCCGCTACCCAGATCGGCATGACGGCCACACCCAAAGAAACCAAGTATATTTCCAACCTCAGCTACTTTGGAGAACCGATTTATACATACAGCCTAAAAGAAGGCATTGAAGACGGCTTTCTTGCGCCCTTTAAGGTCATCAATATCACGACGGATATCGGAGAAGGCTGGCGTCCGCGCAAGGGGCAAAAGGACATCAACGGCGTGGAAATTCCCGACCGCATCTACACCAACAGCGATTACGACTATAACATCATTATCGAGGACCGTATCCAGCAGGTGGCGGAGGAAATTACCAACTATCTGAAAAGCACCGACCGCATGGCGAAAACCATTGTGTTCTGCGCCACCGAAGATGCTGCTTTGCGGATGCGTGATGCTCTGGCGAAGCTCAATGCCGATATGATGAAAGAAAATCCCGACTATGTGGTGCGTATTACCGGCGGAGATGATTACGGTAAGGGAAAACTGAAATATTTTATCTCGGTTTCATCGCCTTATCCTGTAATCGCTACTACTTCCAAGCTGCTTTCCACAGGTGCGGACTGCAAGATGACCAAGCTGATCGTGTTGGATGAAATGATCGGCTCCATGACAGAGTTTAAGCAAATTATCGGTCGCGGCACCCGTCTGCGGGAAAAAGAGGGCAAAACGCATTTCGTGGTTATGGATTTCCGCAATGTGACCCGCCTGTTTGCCGACCCGGACTGGGATGGTCCCATCGAAATAGAGAAAGGGTATCGGCCCGGAAAGAAGCCTGGAAAAGAAAAACCAGGCGGCGGAAAAGAACCGCCAGTTACTCCGCCGGAACCTGCCGTCAAACCGATCGTGGACAAAAACGGCTGTAAAGTACAGATCATTCATAAAACCGTATCGGTCTATGACGCAAACGGTAAACTGCTGCGCCAGGAAAGCATTGTAGACTACACCAAAGAGAACATCAGGGGCGAGTATGCCTCGCTGGACAATTTCATCCGCCAGTGGTCAGCACAGGAAAAGAAGGAACAAATTCGGGATTTGCTCCACGGCCGTGGCATTGATTTGGAACTCCTGAAAGCGGAGCAGCAGATGACCGATGTGGACGATTTTGACTTTATCTGCCATGTGGCCTTTGACAAAAAGCCGCTGACCCGCCGGGAACGAGCCAACAATGTGAAAAAACGGGACTTTTTCAGCAAATACAGCGGCGTGGCCCGGAAAGTGCTGGAGGCTTTGCTGGATAAATACATGAACACGGGCATTTATGAAATTGAAAAAACAGAGATTTTAAAGCTGGACCCATTCCTGAAACTGGGGAAACCTGCGAAAATTGCCGGATATTTCGGCGGGAAACAGGGCTATCTGAACGCAGTAAAGGAACTGGAACAGGCGATTTATATGGACGAGGTAATTTAACATGAGCAATTTAGCAGGATTCGTCAAGCGGCTGCGCGACATTATGCGCAACGACGCCGGTATCAACGGCGACGCACAGCGTATTGAGCAGATTGCGTGGATGCTTTTTTTGAAAGTATATGACGCAAAGGAACAGGATTGGGAATGGGACGATGAGGATTATCAGTCTATCATTCCAGAAGAATGCCGCTGGCAGAATTGGGCGCGCGACGATAAATCCGGTACAGCTTTAACGGGTGACGACCTGCTGAATTTTGTCAACAATACGTTGTTTCCCACTCTGAAAAAGCTGCCGGTAGACGCTTCCACCCCTATCAAAAAAGCCATTGTGCAGACCACTTTTGCCGACGCCAATCAGTACATGAAAGACGGCGTTTTGCTTCGCCAGGTCATCAATGTCATTGACGAGCTGGATTTTGGCGACTATGAAGAAAGCCACGCCTTCGGCGAGATTTACGAAACTATCCTAAAGGAACTGCAAAGCGCTGGTTCTGCGGGCGAATTTTACACTCCTCGTGCTGTCACCGATTTTATGGCACAGGTCATTAAGCCGCAAATCGGTGAAACTATGGCGGACTTTGCCTGCGGCACCGGCGGATTTCTTGTCAGCTGGCTTAATCAGCTGCAAAAGCAGATTAAGAGTACCGCTGATGCTGACAAGTACAGCAATTCCATCTACGGTATCGAAAAAAAGCAGTTCCCTTATATGCTGTGCATTACAAACTTACTGCTGCATGGACTGGACGTGCCCCGCGTCTATCACGACAACTCCCTGATGAGGGATGTGCTGGACTATACGGAGAACGACCGGTTCAACGTAATCATGATGAATCCCCCCTACGGCGGGTCGGAAAAAGCGGATGTCAAAAACCATTTCCCGGACGATTTGGCAAGCTCCGAGACGGCCGACCTGTTCATGTCCGTGATAATGTACCGTCTGAAACAAAACGGCCGGGCGGCGGTGATTCTGCCGGACGGCTTTCTGTTCGGTACCGACAATGCCAAGGTGAACATCAAAAAGAAACTGCTGCGGGAATTCAATCTTCACACCATCATCCGCCTGCCGGGAAGCGTGTTCTCGCCCTATACGTCTATCACTACCAATATCCTGTTTTTTGACAACACCCACCCCACCGAGGAAACCTGGTTTTACCGTCTGGATATGCCAGAAGGGTACAAGCATTTTTCCAAGACCAAGCCCATGAGGCTGGAGCACTTCCAGCCAGTGCTGGATTGGTGGGACAACCGCCAGGAAATTACTGAGGACGGCTTTGACAAGGCAAAGAAGTTCACCGTCCAGCAGCTCACCGAGGAATTGGGATACAATCTGGACCAGTGCGGCTATCCCCATGAGGAAGAAGAAATCCTGGCGCCGATGGACCTAATTCAGCGGTACGAGGAGCAGCGGGCGTCCCTCAATGCGGAGATTGACCGGGTGCTCAGTGAAATCACCTCTTTACTGGGAGGGAAAGCAGAATGACGCCGCAGGAACTGAAAAACAGCATTTTGCAGCTGGCCATTCAAGGCAAGCTGGTAGAACAGCGCCCCGAAGAGGGCACAGCAGCGGAACTCTTTGCCCAGATTCAGGAGGAAAAACAGCGGTTGATTCAGGAGGGGAAAATCAAAAAAGAAAAGCCCCTGCCTGAAATCACCGACGATGAAAAGCCATTTGAGATTCCGGAGAGTTGGATGTGGGTAAGGTTAAGAAACATCGTATATAATCGCGGACAACTTACTCCACAATGTACATTTTCGTATATAGATATTGGCTCTATTGATAATCAAAGACAGTTGTTAAATACAGGCGAAAATATTGTAGAAGCAGATAAAGCCCCGTCACGGGCAAGAAAGATAGTTGAACAAGGAGATATTCTATATTCCACAGTGCGTCCATATCTGCACAATATGTGCATTGTTGATAAACAATTCTCACATAAACCGATAGCAAGCACTGGATTTGCAGTTCTAACTTGTCATAAAAATATTTTTAATAAGTATTTGTTTTATTATTTAATGACGCCTGTTTTTGATGGCTATGCTAATTCTAATGAAAACGCAAAAGGAGTGGCATATCCAGCAATTAACGATGACAGACTTTATCGTGCTGTAATTGCTCTCCCACCCCTTGCCGAGCAAAAGCGGATTGTTGCCAAAATCGAGGAACTGCTGCCCTATATCGACCGCTACGAGCAGGCGTGGAGCAAGCTGGAGCAGTTCAACAGCCGCTTTCCGGAGGATATGAAAAAATCCCTCTTGCAGTACGCCATCCAGGGTAAGCTCGTCGAACAGCGCCCCGAAGAAGGTACAGCAGAGGAACTCTTTGCCCAGATTCAAGAGGAAAAACAGCGGCTCATCAAGGCGGGGAAAATCAAGAAAGAAAAGCCCCTGCCCGAAATTACCGATGACGAAAAGCTGTTTGAGATTCCGGAGAGCTGGAAGTGGGTAAGGTTGAGGGATATCATTTCAATTTTAGGTGATGGAATTCACGGGACACCACAGTTTGATGAAACAGGAGAGTATTTCTTTATTAACGGAAATAACCTTGTAAAAGGTGAAATTATAATCAAGTCAGATACCAAAAAAGTGTCAAATGAGGAATTTGAAAAATACAAAAAGCCGTTGGATGAAAATACAATACTAACTTCGATTAACGGAACTATTGGCAACTATGCTTTTTATAACAATGAACCTGTTATACTAGGAAAAAGTGCATGTTATTTCTCACTTATAAATGGAGTTAACAAAGAATATATCTGTCGATTACTCAATACGCAGCATTTTTTGGATTATGCAGTAAAAGAGGCAACGCAAACAACAATAAAAAATGTTTCCTTAAAGTCAATGCGTATGTTACCGGTTCCTCTTCCGCCCCTTGCCGAACAAAAACGCATCGTCGAAAAACTGGAGCAGCTGCTGCCGCTGTGCGAGCAGTTAAAGTGAGGTGTTACAATGAAGAGTCAAGAGCAAGAAAAAGAATACGAGCAAGATGAATGGAAGATCGCGTTACGGTCAGAAATCCTTGCCGCAATGACAGGAACTCCAGATGAAAAAGAACACGCCTATGCAGAAGTTGGGTATTATTATAAATGCTATGCGCCAGCCTCATTATATAAATATTATCCCGATTCCGAATTGTACTGGAATAGCGTCAAAAATGATCAAATGTGGTATTCTGCACCATGTAATTTTAATGATGTGTTCGATTGTGACGTTTCAATTGGTACCCAGAAGGTATTTAATGAGTCCTTGAAGCTATGTCCAGATAAACGCGGTATACGTCCTGGAAGTCAAATGTGGAAAGAGCTTCGGTCAACAATAAACCGTCAACTTCGGGCACTACAAACTACATTTGATGAATTAAGAAGAACAACTGGGGTTTCCTGTCTCAGTGAATCAGACAGTTCTTTGCTGATGTGGGCACATTATGCAGACCATCATCGAGGATTTTGCGTAGAATATGACCTGCTTGAGATAAATCGTATTTTAAAATTTACTGCCGTCCCTGTAATATACTCTACACAAAGAACTTGCTTTGATTTTCTCAATCCGCAAAGCATCGAAGAAGATGCGCAGAAACTATTGGTTCAGAGTCTGACTTCAAAATCTCCCGAATGGAGCTACGAAAAGGAGTGGAGAATCATTCGAGATAACGGCGCTTGTGGCGTTTCATGGAATGCCGACAAAAAAGGGGCATTGCTTAATATGATCCAGCCGAGTTCCATTATTCTCGGGTGTGCAGCACAACCGGAACTTGAGAGGGAAGTAACAGATTATTGCTCTGCCAACAGAATCGACCTCTACAAGATGGAGAAAGACCTCATTCAGTATCGGCTAAATAAAAATGCGGTCTTAGAGTTCAATAAAGAAGGTTAGAGCAAATCCGTTACATATACAGAAAACCCGAAGGCCAAGGTACTATGTACCTTGGCCTTCGGGTTCTGTTTTGACATCACAGCCACACCCTTACGGCGAAGCCGCCTTTGAAAAAGTAGGTGTTCGTGCAATGTCCATCTGGTGGACCCGAAGGGGATCGAACCCTCGACCTTACGGATGCGAACCGTACGCGCTCCCAGCTGCGCTACGGGCCCACGCTTATTTTTGACAGGCGGTGAATGAAGCACCGTGCTGTCACCTATAATAGGATAAGACATTCAAAAGAAAATGTCAAGAGCTTTTTGAAAAAATTATCATGTGGGAGGACGCTGCAGTGGAACTCAGAGGATCGAAAACAGAGGCCAATTTGATCACGGCTTTTTCCGGGGAGTCGCAGGCTACAAATAAGTATACCTATTATGCCTCGAAAGCCAAGAGCGAAGGCTACGGACAAATCGGAGCGATTTTTGAGGAAACGGCCGGTAATGAACGGGAGCACGCAAAGCTTTGGTTCAAGGCGCTCAACGGCGGCATCGCGGACACGCTGGAAAATCTCAGAGACGCAGCTACGGGCGAACATTATGAGTGGAGCGACATGTACGCGGAATTCGCCAAAACAGCACGGGAAGAAGGCTTTGATGAACTTGCATTCCTGTTCGAAGGTGTGGCAAACATCGAAAAGACGCATGAAGAGCGATATCTGCGCCTTGTGCAGAATATTGAGGAAGGCCTTGTGTTCGAACGGGGCGGGGAAATGATCTGGGTTTGCCGCAATTGCGGCCATATCCATTGTGGAAGCTCCGCACCGCAGGTGTGTCCTATCTGCAAGCATTCCCAAGCTTATTTTGAACTGCGCGCCGAAAACTATTGAGTGCTGTCTTCCCAAAACGTCTGTGCGGATATACTGTATCCGCGCAGACGTTCTTTGCAAACGCCTTTGCGGCCGCCGGAAAATGTGATATACTGTAAAAAATACCGTTTGTCGAAAATGGTCGATAATTTTCGCTTGCACGGTGTGCCTTTGCTCCTTTACACTTATAAAGCAATATTGCATAAATATTGGTTTTAAAAGTGGAGGAATGGCAATGAAAACGACGGAAGTGCTCTATACACGCAATTTTACAGACTTAGGGCCGCTGCAGTCCGCGCATATTTTGCAGTATGCCCTTACAACAGACCCGGGATGTGCGCTTCGCTATGGGGTTTCCGTTACGGTGCTGCAGGCCGGAGGCCGGGACACGCAATCCTGCCGGGCAATCTGCGATACGCAGGAGGGGACTTGCCGTCTTCTTGTTTTCCTGTGGGAAAATGCGGTGGAGCCGTGCGCCGTGCGGGGGATTGTGGAGGACATCCGGCGCGCGGGCCTTTTGCCGTGCGGCGCGGAAGAGTGAGTGGGCTGTATGAATGAAAACGCGAAGATCCGAGTGCTGATCGCCGAGGACGATCCGATCCAGAATGACCTGCTGAAGGATGCATTGGAGCTGGAGTCCGATATGGCCTGCTGCGGCCAAGCATGTGATGGGCTTGAAGCGCTGGCCAAGCTCCAAACGGAACAGCCGGACGTTTTGCTCCTGGATATCGTGATGCCCAACATGGACGGTGTGGATCTGCTCAACGAGCTGCGGGAGAATCCGCCGCCGAAGCGTCCGAAGGTGATTGCGATCAGCGCGTATGGGCAGGAACATATTGCCCGGGCGGCGTTGGCGCAGGGAGCAGATTGGTTTCTGCTGAAGCCGTACCAGCTGGAGCTGCTGATGCGCCGCATCCGTACGCTTGCAGGCGAGGCCCCTTCCCAAAAGAAGTGCACACTGGAGCACATTGTGTCCAAAGCGGTGATAGACTTGGGTGTGCAGACGAGCGCCGTTGGATTTCTGTATTTGGAACAGGCACTGCTGATTCTTCTTACGCATCAGGGCACCTGCCTGATGAGCAAGGACGTATACGCGGAAATCGCGGCCCGGAACGGTACTACGGAGCAATGCGTTGAAAAAGCGCTGCGAAAGGTGATCCAGCAGATATTTGAGGTGGATTCAGAAGCGCTGCATGCGCTCTTGAAGCTGGGACATAAAGAAGATGCATTACATTTGTCCAACGGCCGGTTCCTTACACTGATGGCGGCGGGGATCCGGCTGCACAATCTGCTCTAGGAGGGGCGTGCCGGGCGCATGAGAATAGATGTCAATGCGGTGTTGCTGCAATATTTTGAACAGACGGCTCCGCCGCAAACGCGCGCGGAAGCAGTCCTGCTGGCTGCAGCGGAGGCGTTGAGGACGCTGCTGGGAGCAGAGGAAGTCCGATTTGTGGTCCGGCTCGGTACTTTGCTGAAGGAATTGACGTTCCCGGGGCAAATCACACGGGCCCGGACGGAAAACGAAGATGATATGATATTGGCTTGCCTGGCGCATTGCGCCGGCAAGCCTGTTTGCGTTTGTGCGCAGAACGGCGGCAAGGCGGGAAATTGGCTGTTTCCGCTTCCGGCGGAGGACGGCGCGGTACACGGCGCTGCTTTGTGCAGCGTATTGGGAATCCCGGAGGATGCGGCTCTGGCCGGAGCCGAGCGCCTGACGCGAAGTCTTGCACTGCGTCTGCCGGAGCTGTTCCGGGAGAAAGAGACGGTCGGGATAAGCGGGGCTTCTGCTTCAGAATGGGAACAGGCGGCCATGCTGTCTCATGAATTCAAGACACCTCTGACGGTTGTGCTGTCCTCGCTGCAGCTGCTGCGGCGCAGGCTGTGCCGGCCTGGCAAGGATATTGCGGACGGAGTGGAAAAGTATCTGGATTATGCGGAGCAGAACTTGTATAAGACGCTGCGTCTGGCGGCAAACATTCTGGATGCGCAATACGCGGACGTAAAAAACGTTCAGACGGAAGAGTACACGGACCTTGCCGCTGCGCTTGCGGAAACAGTGGAGGGCGCCCGACCTTACGCTCAGGCGTGCGGCGTTACGCTGCGGTTTGAAAACCGCTCCAAAGGTCCGTGCGGTCTGCTGTGCGATACGCAGCGTCTGGACAGGATCGTGCTGAACTTGCTTTCCAATGCGCTTAAGCACACACCCGGGGGCGGCGCGGTGTTCGTTCTGCTGGAGAGGGATGGGCTGTATGCGCGTATCGTTGTGGAGGACGATGGCTGCGGTATTCCCGAGCAGGCGCTGCCGCACTTGTTTGAAAAATTCTGGCGCGGGCAGGGGGAGCGGGGAGGCTCCGGTCTGGGGCTGTATATTGCGCAGCAGTTTGCACGGATGCAGGGGGGAGAAATTCATGCGGAAAACCGGACGGAGCGCGGTGCGCGTTTTATCGTAGAGCTGCCGGTACGTCTGCCTGGGGCGGAGACAGATGTGCTTTCCAGTGTGCCGTTGCCATACAGCGGCGATTCCCGCGAAACGATGCTTCGCATCGAGCTTGCAGAACTGCCGCTTGCGCAAAAGTATATTTGACGGCTTTACTTTACAGGTAAAATCATGTAAAATAGATGAGAAAATGAAATTGCTTCGATGGGGTGCTGCTATGTCGGTGAAATACAAACGCGTGTTGCTGAAACTGAGCGGGGAGGCGCTGTCCGGGGACAAAGGCTTTGGCTTGGACATGGATACCATCCAGACCATTTGTAAAGGCATCAAAGACGCCCACGATTTGGGTGCTGAGATCGCGATCGTGGTGGGCGGCGGCAACTTTTGGCGCGGCCGCTCCAGCGGCGAGATGGAGCGTACCCGTGCGGATCAGATCGGTATGCTGGCAACGGCCATGAATGCGCTGGCCGTGGCTGACTCCCTGGAGCATTTGGGCGTAGAGGTGCGTGTGCAGACAGCTTTGTCCATGCAGCAGATCGCCGAGCCTTACATCCGCAACCGGGCCATCCGCCATCTGGAAAAAGGGAGAGTCATCATTCTGGCCTGCGGAACGGGCAACCCGTTCTTTTCCACGGACACAGCTTCGGCGCTGCGCGCTGCGGAGATCAACGCGGATATCATCTTCAAGGCGACGATGGTGGACGGCGTTTACGACAAGGACCCCAAAAAATATGCAGATGCAAAAAAATACGACACGCTTACGTTCAGCCGTGTGCTGGCGGACCAGCTTGCCGTGATGGACAGCACCGCTGCGACGATGTGCCGCGATAATTCGCTGCCCATTCTGGTATTTGATATCCTGCACCCCGAAAATATTGCAAAAGCAGTAGCGGGTGAGCCCATCGGCACGCTCGTGGTCGAGCAATAAGGAAAAGAGGAGAGACGATTATGAGCGCAGAGACAAAGACCTATGAAGACAAAATGACCGGCGTCATCAACCATCTTGTAAAGGAGCATGCGACGATCCGCGCGGGCCGTGCGAACCCCGCCATCCTCGATAAGGTGACGGTGGATTATTATGGCACGCCCACGCCCATCAATCAGGTGGCCGCGGTTTCTGTGGCAGAGGCGCGCGTGCTCACCATCAGCCCTTGGGACGCTTCTTTGATGCACGCCATTGAAAAGGCGATCCTTACCTCTGATATTGGTATCAATCCCACCAACGACGGCCGCGTGATGCGTCTGGTTTTCCCGGCTCCTACGGAGGAACGGCGCAAACAGCTCACCAAGGAAGCCATGCACATGGGTGAGGAAGCGAAAATCGCGGTGCGCAACGTCCGCCGTGACGCGCTGGACAAATTCAAAGCGAAGAAAAAGGCGGGCGAGTTGACAGAGGACGATTTGAAAAACCTCGAAAATGAGATGCAGAAGATCACCGACAAATTTGTCAAGGAGATCGATAAGACCTGCGAGGCCAAAAACAAAGAGATCATGGAAATCTGACGGAGCCCGCGCACGCGGCGTTTCCACGGCTGGATGTGTGCCGCGCGGCAGCCCGCGCGGCATTCATTTTTACAAAGGAGTCAAGAGCATTATGGCACATGAACCCGGCTTTGCAAAAGGCTTGAGCATCGGAATCATCATGGACGGGAACGGCCGCTGGGCCAAAAAACGCGGCCTGCCGCGCACTGCGGGCCACACCAGGGGCGCAGAGGTGTTTCGGGATATCATCCGCTACTGCAACGAGCTGGAGGTCGCCTGCGTCACGTTTTATGCGTTTTCCACCGAGAACTGGTCGCGTCCGATGGAGGAAGTCAACGGCATTATGAAGCTGTTCGGCGAATACCTTATTATGGCGTACGATTACCAGAAGGAGAACAACCGTGTGGTGTTTTTGGGCGACCGCACGGCGCTGCCCGCCAAATACCAGGCGCAGATGAACGATATCGAGGGAAAAACCCGCGGCAACACCGGTACGGTGCTCAACGTGGCTGTCAACTATGGCGGCCGGCAGGAGATCGTGCGGGGGATGCAGATCCTGGCACGCCGTGTACAGCAGGGGTTGCTGCGGCCTGAGGACATCGACATTGAGACGGTATCGGGCGTAATGTATACCGCCGGGCAGAAAGATCCGGATTTCATTCTGCGCCCCAGCGGAGAGCACAGGCTCTCCAATTTTATGCTGTGGCAGGCGTCTTATGCGGAATTTGTGGATATGGACGTGTTATGGCCGGATTTTACCCGGGCGGATCTGGACCGGGCCATTGAAGAATACAATACCCGCAGCCGCCGCTTCGGCGGAATTTGAAAGCAAAGCGAGGCATGGCTATGAAAACAAGAGTGATTACCTCCGCAGTCGGCCTGGTGGTACTGTTCGCGGTGATGGCGCTGTTCGACACCTTCGTGTTCAACGTCGTCATTGCGGCCATTTGCCTGCTCGCCATCCATGAGGTGTTCAAAGCGTTCCGGTTTGAAAAGGCTGCGTATATTTATTGGGGCTTTGTGCCGTATACGCTGCTGGTGATGTTCAGCGATTTCCATATGGTTCGCATCTGTATGCTTCCGGCGTCCTACATTTTTGCGTTGTACCTCGTTTTGTGTGTCATCGGCAATTCAAAGTCCATCAATTATGCAAAGCTGGGCGGCATGGTGCTGTTTTCCTGCATCATCATGTTCTGCTTTTATTCCCTCATTTATCTCAAGCAGCTTCTGCCGCGAGCGACATACGGCTACGATGCGCTGTATTTTATTTTCCTGATTTTGGGCTTTGCCTGGGGCGGGGATTCCGCCGCATATTTTGCGGGACGCGCGTTCGGCAAGCATAAGCTGGCGCCGGTCGTCAGCCCCAACAAGACCATCGAGGGAGCCGTGGGCGGCGTGATGGGAAGCATGCTGCTGGGCGTTGTTGTTACGGCATGCTATACAGCGCTGCACGGGCAGCTTGTCGGCGTGCCTCTGGATACGCTGGGCTGGCGGTATTATGTGGTCGTTGTGCTGCTGGGTGGGTTCGGCTCTCTGCTGGGGATCGTGGGCGATCTGTTTGCCTCTGTGATCAAGCGCCAGTGCGGCATCAAGGATTACGGCACCATCTTTCCCGGGCACGGAGGCATTATGGACCGCTTCGACAGCGTGCTTTTCATCGCGCCGTTTGTCGCAATGGTCGTGACGGCGGTATTTTACTATTTTACGAAATAACGAGGCGTGATATTATGACAAAAAAGGTCACGGTCCTTGGCTCCACAGGTTCTATCGGTACGCAGAGCCTGGATGTTATCCGCGCGCAGGAATACAGCGTGTTTGGGCTGGCGGCGCATTCCAATGTGGAGCTGCTGCTGCGACAGGTACAGGAGTTTCATCCTCATTGCATTGCTGTTGTGGATGACGCGGCGGCGGACCGCGCCGCCCGGGAGCTGCACGGCATGCCGGGCGCGCCGGTCCTTCTGCGAGGCAAAGAAGGCCTTGAAGAATTGGCAGCTATGGACGGCTCGGACATCGTGCTCAACGCGGTGGTGGGCATTGCCGGGCTTGCCGCGACGCTGTCCGCCATCAAAAGCGGGCGGGATGTGGCGCTGGCCAACAAGGAGAGCCTTGTCACCGGCGGTTCCCTCGTGACGGATGCCGTCCGGGAGAATAACGTCAAGCTTCTGCCTGTGGACAGTGAGCATTCGGCCATTTTCCAATGCTTACAGGACGAATACTCGGCCAAAAGCCTGCAAAAGATACTGTTGACGGCCTCCGGCGGGCCGTTTTTCGGCCGCACGCGGCAGGAGCTGCAGAATGTTACAAAGGACGATGCGCTGCGCCATCCCAATTGGAGTATGGGAAGCAAGATCACCATTGATTCCGCCACGCTGATGAACAAAGGGTTGGAGCTGATCGAGGCTGTCTGGCTGTTCGGCCTGCCGGCAGAGCAGGTACAGGTGGTGGTACAGCGCCAGAGTATTATCCATTCGATGGTGCAGTTCAGTGACAACTCCATTTTGGCACAGTTGGGGGTGCCGGATATGCGCATTCCCATCCAGTACGCGCTTACCTGGCCGGAGCGTGTGCCCGGCCCTGCGCCGGAGCTGGACTTCACAAAGCTGCACGAGCTGACTTTTGACACCGCGGATGAGGCTACTTTCCGCTGCCTCGCGGCATGTAAAAAAGCAATCGGCAAGGGCGGCCTTGCACCGTGTGCTGCAAACGGTGCAAACGAAGAGGCGGTGCGTCTGTTTCTGGAGGGACGCATTCCGTTCCTGAAAATCGGTGAGCTGGTGGAGGGCGTTGTGGACAGCGAAGCCTTCGGCGGGCCGTATACTCTGGATGACGTGTATGCATGCGACGCGGCGGCGCGCGCATATGTTTTAGCACATGTATCCTAAAAGAATGGGCGGCGGCGCGCCGGGCTGTTATACGGTCCGCACGGCGCGGCCGAACAAATGAAATAAAAGGCAGGGCACAGAATGGCATCATTTTTCAGCAGCGCGGGGTCGTTTCTCATTACGGTGTTGGCGTCGGTATTCGTATTCGGCATTGTGATTTTCATTCATGAGCTGGGGCATTTCCTCACTGCGAAGTTCAGCGGCATCCAGGTGAACGAATTCGCGCTGGGCATGGGGCCTACGCTGTTCAGCTTCACCCGCGGGGGAACAAAATACGGCTTGCGCCTGTTTCCCATCGGCGGCTTTGTCAGTATGGAGGGTGAGGACGAGGAGAGCGAAGAGGCGGGTTCCTTTACAAAGGCCCCGGTGGGAAACCGAATCCTTGTCACCGTGGCGGGCGCTGTGATGAACCTCCTTCTGGGGTTTGTGGTCCTTGTTTGCGTGGTGTGTTCGCAGCAGCTCATCAGCACGCGCACCGTAGCGGAATTTTACGAGGGTTCGTCCACACAGCAGTCCGGCCTGCAGGTGGGAGACACCATCGTTGCGGTAAACGGACGGCGCTGCTTTATCGCAAATGATATCATCTATGAGTTCGCCCGTACCCAGCAGGGGCAGGCGGACTTGACCGTATTGCGTGACGGAAAGCGCGTGCAGCTGGACAATGTGGTGTTCGATACCTACGAAGAAAACGGCGTCAACCAGCTTGTCATTGATTTTAAAGTGCTGGGCGAGAAAAAGACGGTGGGCAGCGTTTTGAAAGAGGCGGGAAACTGGACGCTCTCGCTGGGGCGTATGGTCGTGCTCAGCCTGACGGATCTTATTACGGGCCGTATCGCGGTCAACAATTTGTCCGGTCCCGTAGGCATTGTTTCCGCCATCAGTGAGGCGTCTTCGCTGGGGCTTTCTTCACTGTTGATGCTGCTCGCGCTCATTACCATCAATCTGGGCATTTTTAACCTTCTGCCCATTCCTGCGTTGGACGGCGGACGGCTGGTATTCCTTATCATCGAGGCGATCCGCCGAAAACCCATCAGCCAAAAATATGAGATCGCCATCAACGCCGCGGGATTTATCCTGCTCATCGGGCTGATGATTTTTGCCACATTCAACGATATCACCAAACTGATCGTATAAAAAGAGGGAAGACAATGCGCAAGAATACACGAGCCGTCCGTATAGGCGGCGTTACAGTGGGCGGTGGAAATCCTGTTGCAGTGCAGAGCATGCTCAATGTGCCCATTCATGATATCGCGGGAAATGTGGCCCAGGCCAAACGGCTGGAAGCAGAAGGCTGCCAGATCGTACGGGTCACGGTTCCGTCCGTTGCGGACGTGCCCGTGGTAGAGGCATTAAAGAATGCTGTAAAAATGCCTGTTGTGGCGGATATTCATTTCGATTACAAGGTCGCTTTGGCTTGCGCCGAAGCGGGCGTGGATAAAATACGCATCAACCCGGGCAACATCGGAGACGACGCCCATGTCGGCGAGGTCGCTTCGGCCTGCCGCGCAAGGGGCATCCCCATCCGCATCGGCGTAAACGGCGGCAGCCTGGAAAAGGAGATTCTTGCAAAATACGGAAAGGTTACGCCGGAAGCGCTGGTGGAGAGCGCGATGTACCATGTATCGCTGCTGGAAAGGCACGATTTCAACGATATTGTCATCTCTATCAAATCCTCCAATGTCCCCGTGGTGGTGGAAGCATACCGCCAGCTCAGCCTGCGGTGCGATTACCCTCTGCATGTGGGCGTTACCGAGGCCGGTACATACCGTATGGGCCTTATTAAATCGGCTATGGGCATAGGAACACTGTTGTTGGAGGGGATTGGAGACACCATTCGCGTGTCGTTGACGGATGAGCCGGAAAAAGAAGTGCGTGCGGGTTTTGATATCCTGCGCGCCGCAGGACATTTTGTGCCCGGCCCCGAGGTCGTCAGCTGTCCTACCTGCGGGCGTACAAATATCAACGTAGCCCAAATCGCCTCGGAGGTCGAGGAGCGTCTGCGCGGCTGCAATAAGCCGATCAAGGTGGCTGTCATGGGTTGCGTGGTCAATGGCCCTGGCGAGGCCAGGGGCGCGGATATCGGCATTGCCGGAGGTAAGGACTGCGCCATGCTGTTCGTCAGGGGACAGCAGGTGCGTATGCTGCGCGGTAATATCGTGGACGAGCTGTGTGAAGAGATCGAACGGTTGGTGTTGGAATAATGAAGCCCATGCTTACGCAGCTCTGGCCGCAGTTTACGGCTGACGCCGCGTTTATGAACAGCTACGGCAGCGCCATCGTGGAGCGTGTCGTTGCGGACAGGCAAAATAAAATCATCACTGTGGTATACCGTACGGCAAATCCGGTGCCCGCTGAGACCAGCGGACGCCTGATCGCATCCTTAGAGCCGCAGTTCCCGGGCTTTGCACTCAAGGTGCAGGGCCTGTTTGCATATACCTGCCTTACGTCCTGTGCCGTGTTGGAGCTGGCAGAGGAATTGAAAGACGCAGGCCTGCCCATTAACGGCTTTTTGTCGGGGGCTCAGGTGGATATTGCGGGGGAGCACATCACCGTGCGCGTGCAGAATGGTGTGCTGCTGCTGACGCAGATGGAATTTGCCGTGAAACTGGAGGAGCTGATCGCCGCGCGCACCGGAGTGCGGCCGCAGGTGGCGCTGGTGTGCAACACGGCTATTTCGGCCGAGGCCGTGGAAGAACATATCTTGAAAAAGGCGCCGCCCGCCCGCCAGTTCAAGGCCAAAAGCGAGGGGCCTGCCGTAAAGGTGCAGGGATTGGACCTGGAGGACGCGCCTGCCAAGCTGGTGAATGGGCATATGTTCCAGCCGACGGGCCTGACGGCGCTGCGCGATGTTGGGGCAGAGGCCGGCAAAGTTACGGTTTGGGGCGATGTATTTTTTACAGAGATCAAGGGGAACTGGCGCAAGATCTATTCCATTTCCATCACGGATTATACAGGCTCCATCAATCTGAAAATACGGCCGCAGGAGGGAGAAAACTGCGACAAGTGGGAGGAGCTTGGCCCCGGGGACACGCTTATCATCAAGGGCGACTGTGCCTATGACAAATACGAGCGCGATTATGTCATTTACCCTTATGACGTGCTGAAGGTGGTGCGGAAAAAGCGTGTGGACCCTGCGCCGGAAAAGCGTGTGGAGCTGCATCTGCATACGAAAATGAGCAGCATGGATGGTTTCTGTGACCCTAAAACCATCGTAAAAACGGCCCACCGCATGGGTCACCGCGCGGTCGCTGTCACAGATCACGGCGTGGTGCAGGGCTTCCCTGAAGCGATGCTGGCCACGGACGATATCCGAAAGAAAGACCCGGATTTTAAGCTTATCTACGGCGTGGAAGCTTATTTTGTGGATGACATGGTGCCCGTTGTGTATGGTGCGGCCACGGGCGCCATGAGCCAGTCCTTCGTAGTGTTCGATTTGGAGACTACGGGCCTTTCACCGGCCGACTGCGCCATCACGGAAATCGGCGCAGTGGTGGTCGAGAACGGCGAGATCACCGAAAGCTACAACAGTTTTGTAAATCCGGGCTGCCATATTCCCGAGGAAATAACGAAGATCACCAACATCACCGACGAAATGGTGGCCGATGCACCGGGGCAGGAGGAGGCGCTGCGGGCGTTTCTGGAATTTGTGGACGGCCGTGTGCTCATCGCGCACAATGCCCATGGCTTTGACATTCGCTTCTTAAAGGCGTGTGCGGAGCGGTACGGTGTGCCGTTCGGCAACACCTACATCGACACATTGCCGCTGGCGCAGGCACTCTATCTTGGACTGCGCAATTACAAGCTGGATACCATCGGTAAATATCTTGAGATCCCGCCGTTTCAGCACCACCGCGCCTGTGACGACGCGAAGGCGCTGGCACAGATCTACGTGAAGATGATCGAGGATCTTGCTCTGCGCGGCGTAACGGCGCTGGAGAATGTGAACACAGGTCTTGGCGGCACGCGTGAGCTGGCAAAGAAGAATTTTCACCTCATCATTCTGGTACGCAATGCGGCGGGTTTGAAAAATCTGTACCGTATCATTTCGGCCGCGCATATGGATTATTTCTTCAAGGTTCCGCGTGTGCCGCGCAGCCTTTTGAACAAATACCGTGAGGGCCTTATCATCGGCTCTGCCTGTGAAGCGGGAGAACTTTACAGGGCGATCGTGGAGGGGCGAAGCTTTGATGAGCTGAAAAATATCGCCGCTTATTACGATTTTCTTGAGGTGCAGCCGCTGGGAAACAACGAATACATGCTGCGGGAGCACATGGTGGACAGCATCGAGCAGATTCAGGAATTCAACAAGACGGTTATCCGTCTGGGCGAAGCGTTGGGCAAAATGGTGGTGGCCACGGGCGACGTGCATTTTATGGAGCCGGAGGACGCCATCTACCGCGCGGTGCTGCAGGCGGGCAACGGCTTCAAGGACGCCGATAATCAGGCGCCGCTGTACTTCCGTACCACAGATGATATGCTCAAGCAGTTCAGCTACCTTTCTCCGGAGAAGGCGCGGGAGATCGTCATCACGAACCCAAACCGTATCGCGGATATGGTGGACGGTGACGTGCGCGCCATCCCCAAAGGACTGTATACGCCCACCATCGAGGGCGCGGATGAATCCCTGCGGGAGGATACCATGCGCAACGCGCGGGAACGCTACGGCGACCCGCTGCCCGAGCTTGTGGAAAAGCGTCTTACGCGCGAGCTGGATTCCATCATCAAGCACGGCTTCGCAGTGCTGTATGTCATCGCCCAGAAGCTGGTGCTGAAAAGCGAAGAGTACGGTTATCTGGTCGGTTCCCGCGGCTCTGTCGGTTCCTCGGCCGTGGCGCACTTTTCGGGCATCTCTGAGGTGAACAGCCTGCCGCCCCACTACCTGTGTCCCAAATGCAAATGGAGCGAGTTTTACACCGACGGCTCGGTGGCAGACGGCTTCGACCTGCCGGACCGTATTTGCCCCCAGTGCGGCGAAAAGCTCATCGTGGACGGCCATGACATCCCGTTTGAGACCTTCCTGGGCTTTGACGGCGATAAGGAACCGGATATCGACCTGAACTTTTCCGGCGAGGTGCAGGGCCGGATTCACCGCTATACGGAGGACCTGTTCGGCCACGACCATGTGTTCAAGGCGGGCACGATCTCCGGCCTGCAGGATAAAACGGCCTACGGCTATGTGAAAAAGTACCTGGAGGAGCGCGGGCGCATCGTAAACCATGCGGAGGAGAACCGGCTGGTACAGGGATGCGTAGGCGTCAAACGCACCACCGGCCAGCATCCGGGCGGCATGGTCGTTGTGCCCAGCAATTATGACGTGTTTGATTTCTGCCCCATCCAGCATCCGGCAGACGACAAGGAAAAGGGCATGATCACTACGCATTTCGAGTTCAAATACCTGCACGATACCATACTCAAGCTGGACGAGCTGGGGCACGATGTGCCCACGATGTACAAGCACCTGGAGGATATGACCGGTATCAAGATGGATTCGGTGCCCATGAATGACCCTAAGGTCATCTCGCTGCTGGTCTCCACAGAGGCGCTGGGTGTGAAGCCGGAGGATATCGACAGCCTGACGGGAACCTTCGGCATCCCGGAGCTTGGCACGAATTTTGTGCGCAACATGCTCATCGAAGCACAGCCCAAGAGCTTTGGCGACCTGATTCAGATATCCGGCCTGTCCCACGGCACCGACGTGTGGAACGGCAACGCGCAGGACCTGATCAAGGACGGCGTGTGTACCATTTCCGAGGTGATCGGTACCCGCGACAGTATCATGACATACCTGCTTCATAAGGGTGTGGAGCCGAAGCAGGCGTTTACCATCATGGAGCTGACGCGAAAGGGCAAGGTGGCGAAGGGCGGTTTCCCGGAGGGCGTGGAGGATATGCTGCGCGCCCACGATGTGCCTGAATGGTATTTGGACAGCTGTAAGAAAATCAAGTACATGTTCCCGAAGGCGCATGCCGTGGCGTATCTGATCGCGGCTATCCGCCTGATGTGGTTCAAGGTGTATCATCCGCTGGAATTTTACGCCACACACTTCACGGTGCGCGGCGACGATATCGACTATGATGCCGCGGTGGGCGGTATAAAAGTAGCGAAACAGCATTTGAAAGAAGTAAATGCCCGCCTGAAAGAAGAAAAGAAAGCCAAGGACGAGGACATCCTTGCTTCGCTCCAGATGGTGAACGAGATGCTGCAGCGCGGCTACGAATTTCTGCCCATCCGCATCGGGAAAAGCCGCGCCAAGACCTATACGGTGGAGGATGGTAAGGTCCGCCTGCCTTTTATGGCGCTGAAGGGGCTGGGAGACGCGGCGGCGAACACGCTGGAAAAGGCTACTCTGGAAGGCCAACAGTATATTTCCGCCGAGGATCTGCAAAGTGCGTGCAATGCTATTTGCGCTACGGCCAAGAACGAAGGGCATATGGAATACGGTATCGTTTCCAATACCATCATGGATACGTTGGCGGACATCGGCGCGCTGGGAGACTTGCCAAAATCCAGCCAGGTGACGTTTTTTTGAGCGCGCCGCACTGTCGTCAAAATGCGCGGGGAGAGGACTATGACGCATTATTTGTTCACGATAGCGCTGCTGCCGCCCGCAGTGTTTGCTTTGTTTTGGGCGGTAAAACGAAAAAGACACACGGGTATGGCAGCCGGCTTCTGGTTCGACATGTTTCTTGTGACGCTGGGCGTGTGCGCGCTGCTGGCGGCATTGGCATATCCCGACAGCGCCGCGTCGTTCCTGTTTCTTGTCTGTGCGGCGCTTGTGTTTGCGTTTTTGCTGTTGTTCGGCGTTTATATCCTGCTGGGGCTTTTGCTCTGGAATACGGTGCAGATGCTCAAGCGGGAACGGCCGAGCCTCAAGCATATGCTGACGCTGATCCTTGCTCTAGCGATCCTTGCGCTTATGGCGCTTCCGTGGGTTTTGGGCAAAAGCGGATTGTTTCCCTGGCTGTATCCGCTGTGGATGGCGCTTCTGGGGACGGCGGTCTTTTTCGCTTTGCACAGCCTGGTGTTTCTGACGGCGTTCTATGTGGGAAAGTGGTTCCCGCCGCGTAAAAGAGTGGATTATATCGTTGTATTGGGCAGCGGGCTGATAGACGGCAAGGTGCCTCCGCTGCTGGCCGGGCGCGTAGATGCGGCGCTGCGGTATGCGGCGCGGCAAAAAAGAAAAACGGGGCGTGAGCCTTGCTTGATAATGTCCGGAGGACAGGGGGCGGATGAGCCGCGTCCCGAGGCTGAAGCCATGCGGGAGTACGCAATGGAAAAAGGTTATCCGGCGGAGCTTGTGCTGGCGGAAACACAGTCGAAGAACACGAGGGAAAATTTTTTATATTCCAAGCGCGTGGCTGAGGCGCACAGCGAGGGCAAGCCGTACTGCTGTATCTATGCGACAAGCGATTACCATCTGCTGCGGGCGGGGCTGTACGCCGGACGGGCCGGCTTTTCCTGTGACGGTGTGGGCGGCAGGACGGCAGGCTATTATCTGCCCAACGCGCTTTTGCGGGAATACATCGCTTACGTGGTCATGAACAAAAAGCGGTATCTGACCATTGCGGCTGTTGTATTTGCTCTGTCTCTTACCCTATGGGGCGGGCTTGCTCTTCTGGCCTGGTTCGCAAGAATGCTGTAAAGAAAAAAGAGCGCCGTGCTTTTGCGAAAGCACGGCGCTCTTTTGGCTTTTTGAGGGGTGCGGCAGTCGTGTCTTTTATTCTTCCACGCGCACCATACTGGGATAGATCTTAGCGAGGCGGCTGTCGGGAAAACGGTCGTCCAGCACCTGCTGCCAGGCGTGCGTTGCGGGGACGCCTTCATAACGCTGGCTCTGGCGCAGCACCGCCGCGCCGCTTACAAGAGAGTTCGCAAGCATAAATGCGATGAGCACCCAACTGATGACGACACCGTAGGTTTTGGAAACGCGCCGTTCGATAAAGCCGTTCAGCCGTGGAAATACCTCTTTCACCCATACCAGCGCCAGTGCGCCCCAGAACAGGCAATACAGCAGATTGATGCGTCCGTTCAGGTTGAAAGGATACCCGGTATAGTCCCAACTCACGGTGCCCAGCACGGTTTCCTGCAGCCAGCTGCAGAAATACTCGAAGGCGCCTCCGATGATGGAACCGCCGATGAAGATCCAGCGGTCGCTTTTTCCGATGAACGGATGCAGGCAGACGGTGAGCAGCACCGCGCCGATGCCGTAGATCAGATTGAAAGGCCCCCACACGAGGCCGGTGCGCTGTGAAAGCCTGCCGGAGGCGATCCAGCAAAAAATAGTCTCGATGACCACTCCCAGGAAACAGCAAAGAAAAAACACCCAGAACAGCTTATAAAAATTAAGGCCGTGGGCAAAATGGCCGGGAACCCCGGCCAGGTCGCGCGCGATCTGTTCGTCGTGCGCCTGTTCCCGTTGGAGAGTGCGCGCCTCCTGAAGATCCAGCCGGGTCAGCTTTTCTTCCAGCTTTTTGCGGCGGCGAGCAAATCGTTCTTGTGTTGTCACGGTCGGTTCCTCCTCTTTTACGCAATAAAAGCAGTATATCACAGTATTCTTATTTTGTCGAAGAAATGTTTATGCGCAAAAGGAAAAGACATCCGGCGGAGAAACACAATTACCTGTTTTCACGCTTCTGCTTGGGGCTTTCACGCGGGGAGACTTGTGTCCCGGCCCGGGCAAGACTATGATTTTTTCAGGAAGAGCGGCGGTATGCGTGTTTTGCGCTGCGAGGTGCAAACAGGGAGGTTCGATATGAAAAGGACAGGCTTGGCTCTGCTGGGGCTTGTAATTGTACTGGCTTTTTTGCCCGCACCGTTTTCGGTGCATGCAGCCGGACACGAGTGCACACGGCCAGTGGCGAGGGTAACTGCTTTGGACCCGCTGAGCGGCGAGGCGTGGAATTGGGTCCTGTGGGACGAGGAAGCCGTGTGGATATCCCGTACACAAGAAACTGCATCCGACGGCTCAAAGATGCGTAGGGAGGTTGTTTGGACATTCGATTTGGGGCCGTTTTTGCGGGAGACTTTTCCGTCTGATGAAGCGCCGGTAGCAGATGCGAAAGTGTGGCTTGTTGTCCGGACGGAACACTCGGACGGAACATCCGGCAAAGTCATAGAAACCCATTCTTCATACACATTTGTGGATGCACAGGGTGGGGCGTACCGTCCCGGCTGCACTGTGCGCTGGAACTCCGGCAGCCTGGGGGAAAATGGAAACTTCTACCCTACGTTGAGCCAGGCTGATGAAGGGCTGGAAAATGACGGGCCGTTTCGCGTTTTGCATATCGGTTAACGTCCCACGCTATTTGTGCTTGTTTCTACGGCTTTTGGGAATATGTTGCCGAAATCTGGAAATCAAGGTAAAATGATAGGGCGCGGACAGGGGATAGGAACGGTTGCTGCTGTTTTTCCATAACGGGAGGACAGCAAAAAAGCAGTGCAGACAGATGCCTGCACTGCTTTGGACTGGGTGGCCGGATTATTTTTTCAGAGCGGCCGGCTTCTTGGGCTGATAATGCAGGCCATAGCAACGGTCATTGGCGCCGATCTTGGCGGCTTTGCCGATGAATTTGGAGCATGCTTTGAAGAATCCCTTTTCACATTTTTTCATGATGTACCTCCTGTTTTTGATTGGGTGAATGGTTTGCGGGGGAATCCCATAAGGAAATGTATACCGCAAATCTGCTGCGGGCGCAAGGGAATCTGCGCGAACCCCGGTCTGAAACGCGCGAAATCATCATTTTTGGTAGGAGAGGGCTCAATGCAGGTGTTCATTGCGGAAGATAATTATTATGAATTGGAAAGACTGCGGCGGCAGGTTCAAAGCTGGGGAAGCCGGCATGGAGGCGTCAGCATCACGGCTGTGCAGTGCGTGGCGGAAGTGGGGCCGGCGGATTTGCGTACATACGATGCCGTTTTTCTGGATGTGGAACTGCCCGGGAAGGACGGATTCGCTTTTGCGCAGGAGCTGCGCGGTGCGGGCTGTTCGGCGGATATCGTGTTTGTTACGAACCATCCGGAGCTTTCGCTCAAGGGCTATACAGTGCACGCACAGGACTATATCATCAAGCCCGTGGAGCAGGAACGCATCGACGCTGCAATGGATTATATCGCCAGGAATTGCCGTCTCAAAGAGCGCAGGAGCATCGTGCTGCAGCGCGGTATTTCCCAGCAGGACAGATACTTCCTCACAGAAATACTGTATGTGGAGGCAAGCAACCACAGCAGCATCGTTTATACATACGATAAAACGCAAAGCTATGCGCTCACATTCGCGCAGATGGAAAAACTCCTGCCGGCAGAGGATTTTAAAAAGTGTCACCGCGGCTATATCGTCAACCTTCATGCGGTGAAGGGCCTGCGGCGGAATAGCATCACACTTGTTGACGGCAGGGAGATTCTGGTAAGCACGACCTATTTTCAAAGCGTCAAGGACGCTCTGATTGCTCTGAGAGGAGGGCAATGATGGAGAATATCCTGTGGAATACATGGCAGTATTTAGTGGATGTGTTCGACTGCTTTTTGATCCTGTATCTTTTCCGGAAAATGATGCGGACACGTCTCCGGCAGCCCAAGTATTATTATCTGTTCCTTCCCGTGCTGGCGGCGGTGCTGTTCGCCTGTAATTGCTGGCTCTCCGGGATGATAGGCCTTGGTGTGATGACGTGCGTCTACGCCGCGTTTTCGCTTTTGCTCTTTCGGGGAACGGTGATGATGCGCCTGTTCTGGCCCGCATTTTGCTCGGTACTCTTTTTTTCAATCGACTTCATATACAGCAGCGCGCTTTTGATGTTTTTTCCGACGATCGACCCGTATACTTATTTTTCGGAACAGTCGGCATTCTTCATGGTCAATACGCTTGCCACGAGGCTGCTCATTGCCACGGCCGTGGTGCTTGTCACACGCAAGGCGTTCCGTCTCACGCTTTCCTGGCGGAATTGGATGCTGTCTGTGTTCATCCCAGCGGTGAGCGGCGTTATTATGCTGCTTTTGGAACCGAATTTTATGGTGCCGGGAGTGAACGACGGCCTGTTCCTGCTGGTGGCGGTTCTGTTGTTTCTGGTGAATATCCTGTGCCTGTGGCAGACGGTCTCGATTTCCCGCTACACGGCAATGGCGGCGCGGCAGGAAGCCGAGCTGAAGCTCAAGGGCCTGGAGGATGCGCAGTATCAAAATCTGCTGGATACGCACAAGACCCTGATGGGTTGGCGGCATGATTTCTTCAATCACCTTTCCGTCATCGGACAGATGATTCAGACAGGCAGAGGCGATGAAGCACTGGGCTATATTGAAGCGCTGCGTAATAAAACAAATGAGAGCTCGACGATGGTGAACTCCGGGAATCTGGCTGTGGACTCCATTCTGAACGCGAAACTTCCTGCCGCAAGAGAAAACGGCATTCGTGTATCCCTACGCCTTGAGGTGCCGAAAATGAAGACCGATCCAGTGGACCTGTGCACACTGCTGGGCAACCTTTGGGACAATGCTTTTGAGGCGAATATGTATCTGGAGAACCATTCGGAACGGTTTATTCGGCTGACGGTGCGCCCATCCGATTTCTTTTGCAGTATCCATATGGAAAATCCCGTTGCACCGGGCCGCGAGGAGCAGGCGGAAAGCCATGAAAGCACCAAACACCTGCCGGGCCACGGCCTTGGCGTGGGGCAGATTAAGAAAACCGTGCAGAAGTACGATGGTGTATACTCCCTGCGTTTGGCACAGCCCGGGCGGTTCGTGGTCGATTTGCTGCTGCCCATAGACGCGGCCGCTCCGGTGGAGCAGGTGTTTGTATGGGAGAGCGCGAAAGAGGCGCTGGTATGATTGACAGATTTGCTGACTGGTTTGCGGGGGTCCTGCTGGAGAAGGGCGTGATCACCGAAGATGAGTTGGAGGTACAGGTATACGGCATCCAGACCATACTTTCCAATCTTTTGAGCTACGGTGTGGTGCTGGCGGTCTCTTGGGCTTTCGGCGTACTGCCATTGTCCGCAGTGTTTCTTGCCGTCTATACGGTGCTGCGGAAAACAGTAGGCGGATGGCATGCGAAAACGCCTTTTTCCTGTGCGCTGTCCAGTATTGCCGTATGGGGCGCGGGGCTGTTGCTTGCGGCCGTTGCCGCAAAGAGCGCTGCACTGCTGTTTGCAGCGTGGGCGGCGGGATGCCTGGCGCTTTGGTGCAAGGCCCCTTGCATCATGCCGGATGAAGAGGACACACTGGAACTGCGGCGAAAGCTGCGGCTGCGTACGGCCGTGGTGTGTGCGGTGGTTCTGGGTGCCGCTCTGCTGAGCATGTGGCTGTATAGCCCGGCTTTGCGCCGCGGTGCGGCTGCTGCTGTGGCGAGCGTGCCCGTTGTGGCCCTTACGATGCTGGCTGGGATACATGCCGGCCGAAATGAAAAAGAATAAAATAAGAGAACGGCCGGGAGCGTTGCTCACGGCCGTTTTTTCTTCCGGTTTCGACAGCGATTTCACGCCGCTTCAGAGCATTTTCACGCAGAAACGATTGAAATGAAATGGGAGAGTGGGGTATCTTTGGATAGACAAAACAGCCGGAAAAGAATTCAGGCCGCCCGCCAGCCGCGAAAACGGCTCGAAGCAGCTTTTGCTGCAAAGCGCTTGGGCGTTTCGGCCGGGCAATGAAAGGCTGCGTGAAAGAACGGAGATGGAAACAGCGTGATATTGTACCATGGAACGACATATTCCCGGGCGAAATCGATTGTTGCGGAGGGATGGATCTATCGGACCAACGGAAACCGGGCGGTTTACCGCAATACGGAGCCGGGCTTTGTGTCGCTGGCTGCACGTCCCATCGAGGCGGCGGAATTTGCCGCCCGGGCCTATCTGAACGAACGCCTGCACAACGGCACGCAGAAGCTGGTGGTGTTCGAGGTGGATGTCAATGCCAATACCGTGGCTTTGGACAAAAAAGAAACGGACAACCCGTCCACAGAATGGGCGGTGCGTCATCCCGAGCAGACCGGGCCGTATTACAGGTGCGATACGGATCTGCCGCGCTGGTGCGTTACCCGCTGGCTGCTTCTTCAGTTCGTTTCCCCGCAGGACCGGTGGGATTTTATCGACGAGCGCATCGAACTGAAAGACGCAGGCCTGGCGGATCAGCAATGGAGGCGTTCGCTCTCCGCGCTCCAATAGGCGGGAACCCTGAGCAAATAGGCGCGTACTGTGCTCCAAAAAAACAGCGCCGGAACTGTTCCGGCGCTGTTTTGGTCAGAATCTATGCGTTTTTTGCTCAGCCGATATTCTTGCCGCCCTTGGTGGCTTTCATGCGCAGGTCGTGGTTCAAAATACGTTTGCGGATACGGATGCTGCTTGGTGTGACCTCAAGAAGTTCGTCCGGCTTCAGAAATTCCAGACTTTCTTCCAAACTGAATTTGGACACAGGCACCAGGCGCAGCGCGTCGTCGCTGCCGGAGGCGCGGGTATTAGAGAGATGCTTGGTTTTACATACATTGACGGTGATGTCCTCGCCGGCAGGGCTGTACCCAACGACCATGCCCTCGTAGACCTTGTCGCCCGGGTCCACGATCAGCGTACCGCGCTGCTGCGCATTGAACAGACCGTAGGCCACGGCCACGCCGGTTTCATAGCTGATCAGGCTGCCGGTGCTGCGGGCAGGAAGGTCTCCGCGCCATTCGTCATATCCATCGAAAATGGTGTTCAGGATGCCTTCGCCGTGTGTGTCGGTGAGAAACTCACTGCGGTATCCGAACAGGCCGCGGGAGGGGATGCGGAATTCCACGCGCATGCGCGTGGAGCCCAGAGGCGCCATCTGGACAAGCTCGCCCTTACGGCTGCCCAGCTTTTGCATCACACTGCCCTGGTATTCAGTGGGGACGTCGATAACGACATGCTCCATGGGTTCCATCGTTTTGCCGTCCACCTCGTGCAGCAGCACTTTGGGCGGGGACACCTGCAGCTCGTAGCCCTCGCGCCGCATCGTCTCGATCAGGATGGAAAGATGCATCTCGCCGCGGCCCATCACGCGGAAAGACTCGCTGGTGGGAGAATCCTCCACCTGCAGCGCCACATCCTTGAGCAGTTCCTTATGCAGGCGGTCACGAATCTGGCGGCTGGTGACAAATTTGCCCTCTTTACCCGCAAATGGGCTGTCGTTGACGGCAAAGGTCATTTCGACCGTCGGGTCGTTGATCTTGACGAAGGGCAGGGGTTCGACCATCTGCGTGTCGCACAGGGTATTGCCGATGTTGATGTCCGTCAGGCCGCTGAACGCGACGATATCGCCTGCGTCGGCGGATTCAATGGGAGTGCGGCCATTGGCCTCAAAGCTGTACAGCGCGGTGATGCGCCCTTTTTTGGAGAGATCTTTGTCATGCCAGTCGCATACGGACACCTCCTGGCCCACACGGATGGAGCCGTTCTCCACACGCCCGATGCCGATACGGCCTACAAAATCGTTGTAGTCGACCGAGGAGCACAGCATCGCAAGAGGCGCGGAGGGGTTGCCCTCGGGCGGCTTGACATAATCGAGGATCGTCTTAAACAGCGGCTCCAGATTCTGGCCTTCAACATCGGGGCTGTAGCTTGCCGTGCCCGCACGGCCGGAGCAGAATACCATCGGGCTGTCCAGCTGCTCGTCCGTGGCGCCAAGGTCCATCAGGAGCAGAAGGATCTCGTCGATGACTTCCTTGATGCGCGCATCGGGACGGTCGATCTTGTTCACGGCGATGACAAGGGAAAGATTTTGCTGCAGGGCTTTCTGCAGCACAAAGCGTGTCTGGGGCATGCAGCCCTCGGCGGCGTCCACCAAAAGGAGCACGCCGTTGACCATCTTCAAAACGCGTTCCACTTCGCCGCCGAAATCGGCGTGGCCCGGGGTGTCCACGATATTGATTTTCACGCCGTCATAATAGGTACAGGCGTTTTTGGCAAGGATGGTGATGCCGCGCTCGCGCTCGATGTCGCCGGAGTCCATTACGCGCTCGGCAACCTGCTGGTTTTCGCGGAACGCTCCGCTCTGCTTGAGCATCTGGTCCACGAGCGTCGTCTTGCCGTGGTCGACGTGGGCAATGATCGCGATGTTGCGAATGTTTTTCTGTTCCATAAACGTTCCGTTCCTCTTTTTTATATGTGTATTGATTTTGTCAGACATAATATTCTATAATATGTACAAGGGGATGTCAAGAAATTTGGCGGTTTCATGCGGCTGCAGGCAAATATTTTTTGTAAAAATTGAAAAAAGAGGTTGCATTCCAGGAAACGATTTGCTATAATAACAAAGCCGCAGAAATTACGGACAGTTAGCTCAGCTGGTAGAGCACCTGCTTGACGTGCAGGGGGTCAGGGGTTCGAGTCCCTTACTGTCCACCATATCGAATGCAAAGCAAACCCGACGCCATTGCGGCGTCGGGTTTGCTTTTTGCAGAAAACAGAACAGCGTTTCATAAAGGTGTTTCCGCACAAGGAAATGTCTTTGACCTCAGCTGCGGCCGGAAGGCGGTTGCTTTACCGGCTTTCCGCCGGGCGTCCCGAAACGGTTTGGCACAAGGATACAAAATGACGGCACGGTTGTTTTGCACAAAGCGCATTCATTTTCTATGTGCGGTGTGTACGGGTTTTGTTGTATCCGTGTGGGGTTTATGGTATAATAACTCCAAGTCTGCTGCTTGCGCGGCAATGTGCATGGATGCGGTTTTTGCCGCGTTCGGCAGGTTGGGCGCGGCACAAGAAATGGGAGGGCGCGCCATGCGGATATTGGGCATCGACCCGGGATATGCCATCGTCGGCTTCGGCGCGCTGGATTATACCCGAAACACTTTTACCACGCTTCAGTATGGGGCCATCACCACAAAGGCGCATACGACCTTTGAGGACCGATTATCTGAAATTTATGATGATATGACGCAGCTGCTGGCGGCCGTCAAGCCTGACGCAATGGCCATTGAAACGCTATTTTATACCACCAACCAGAAAACGGTCATCGCCGTGGCCGAAGCGAGAGGCGTGCTGCTGTTGTGTGCCCGGCAGGCAGGCGTGCCGGTGTTCGAATATACGCCGCTGCAGGTAAAGCAAAGCGTTTCAGGCTACGGAAAGGCCACAAAAAAGCAGGTGCAGGAAATGACCAGGACGCTTTTGAAGCTGCCCGCCGTGCCCAAACCGGACGACACGGCCGACGCGCTGGCTATGGCCATCTGCCATGCGTACAGCTACCGTTCCAAACAGTATGGCGTGGCGCTGACAAAGCGCCAGCAAATGGGATATTTTTGATTTGAGCTGGATACAAGCATACAAATAAAAGATGCGCTTTGGAGCGCGTGGAAAAGACCGGAGGAAATTATGATCTACTGCCTGACAGGGAAGCTGCTGGAAAAAGCGCCTGATTACGCCGTGGTAAGCTGCGGCGGCGTGGGGTATCTGGCGGCCATCCCGTCCACTACGGCGGGCGCGCTGCCCGCTGTTGGCGATACCTGTACACTGTATACCTGTATGAATGTCACCGAGAATGATGTGTCGCTGTTTGGCTTTGCCGACAAAGAGAGCCAGACGATGTTCCGCCTTTTGACGGGCGTTTCCGGCGTGGGGCCGAAGGTGGGGCTTGCCATCCTCAGCGTACTCAGCCCGGACAGAGTTGTTTTGGCTGTTTCCGCGGGAGACCACAAGGCGTTTACTGCGGCCAGCGGCGTGGGGCCCAAGCTGGGCCAGCGCATCGTACTGGAGCTGAAAGACAAGGTAGGTAAGGGGCTGGCCACGGGGCTTGGCCTGGCCGATGCTTCCGGTACGGCAGCGCCTGCAGCCACGGGCGGCGTGGCGCAGGCCATTGCCGCCCTCACAGGCCTGGGCTATACGGGCAGCGAGGCCGCGCAGGCCATTGCCAGGCTGGACCCGTCTTTGCCTGTACAGGAACTTATCCGCCTTGCTTTGCAGGGCATCGGGAAAGGAAGGTAATCCATGGCTCTGGAAACCGTAGAGATCGACAACGGCCCGCGCCTTGTGAGCCCGGAGCCGGAGCCGGAGGACTTTGACAGCGAGGCGTCCCTGCGCCCGAAAACGTTGGAGGAGTACATCGGCCAGGACAAAGCAAAGGAAAACCTGAAGATATACCTGCAGGCGGCCAAAATGCGCGGCGAACCGCTGGATCATCTGCTTTTGTACGGCCCACCGGGCCTCGGCAAAACGACCCTTGCGTGTATCGTGGCCCACGAGATGGGCGTGCAGATCCGCATCACAAGCGGCCCGGCCGTTGAAAAACCCGGCGACCTTGCCGCTCTTTTGACGAATCTGCAGGAGGGCGATGTGCTGTTCATCGACGAGATCCACCGCCTGTCCCGGCAGGTGGAGGAGGTGCTGTATCCTGCGCTGGAGGATTATGCGCTGGACATTATGATCGGCAAGGGACCGTCCGCACAATCCATCCGCATCAACCTGCCGCGCTTTACACTGGTGGGAGCGACGACCCGCGCGGGCCAGATCACCAGCCCGCTGCGCGACCGCTTCGGCGTGCTGCTCAAGCTGGAACTTTACTCTCCGCAGGAACTGGCAAAGATCATCCGCCGTTCCGCTTCTATTTTGAATGTTCCCTGCGAGGAGGGCGGCGCTCTGGAAATGGCGAAGTGCAGCCGCGGCACGCCGCGCGTGGCGAACCGTCTGCTCAAGCGCGCGCGGGATTTTGCCGCTGTGCTGGGCGACGGCGTGATCGACGAATCCATCGCCCGGGAAGCGCTGCAGCGTATGGGCATCGACGACACGGGCCTGGACGAGATGGACCGGGGCCTGCTGCGGGCCATCATTGAAATGTATGGCGGCGGCCCGGTTGGTTTGGAGACCATTGCCGCCGCGCTGGGAGAGGAAGCCGTGACGCTGGAGGACGTATGCGAACCGTACCTGATGCAGCTCGGCTATCTGACGCGAACCCCCCGCGGCAGATGTGTGACGCGGTATGCTTATGAGCATCTGGGCATGAAAGCGCCCGGCACCGCTGAGGCCAGCGGCCAGCAGACGCTGGACGACCTGTAAAACAGGCGTTGCGCGGAAAATGGATTTGGGCACAATGCCGGGAAAAGCACACTAGATTTGTTCACATTTTTTCGCTATCCTAAGAGGGAACATTTACGAGGAGGATGACACAATGGGAAAGTTGTTCGGAACCGACGGCGCGCGCGGCGTTGCCGGAAAAGACCTGACTCCGGAGCTCGCGATGCAGATCGGCCGCGCGGCGGCGGCTGTGCTGGCGGGCAAGACGCAGCACCGCCCCCGCTTTATCATCGGCAAGGACACCCGTATTTCCGGAGATATGCTGGAAAGCGCACTGGCCGCCGGCCTTTGCAGCGTCGGCGCGGACGTGGAGCTGCTGGGCGTCATCCCCACGCCTGCTGTGGCGCATCTGGTGCGCAAATACGGCGCGGATGCGGGTGTTGTTATCTCAGCCTCGCACAATCCGGTGGAGTTCAACGGGATCAAGCTGTTCGGCGGCGAAGGCTATAAGCTGCCGGACGAAGTGGAAGAAGAGATCGAGCACCATGTGTTCAACAACGGCGCAGAGCTGACGCTGTGCACCGGTACAGCCATCGGGACCGTCCGGCGCGTGGACACGGCTTTGTCGGATTATGTCGATTATCTGGCAAAGGCGATCGGCGCAGACCTGACGGGGCTGAATATCGCCATCGACTGTGCCAACGGAGCGGCCAGTGAAGCAGCCGGGCTGCTGTTTCCGCGTCTGGGCGCGGCGTGCCGCTTCATCGGCACGGATCCGGACGGCGGCAATATCAACGAGGGCTGCGGCTCCACCCACCTTGATAAGCTGGCAAAATACGTGGTGGACAACGGGCTGGACTGCGGCGTGGCCTTTGACGGCGACGCAGACCGCTGCCTGGCTGTAGACGAAAAGGGGCGTGAGATCGACGGCGACAAGATCATCGCCATTCTTGCGAAAGACCTGAAGGACGCCGGTAAGCTGCCCGAGGATACGGCGGTCGTTACCGTAATGAGCAACCTGGGCTTTATCGAGTATATGAAGCAGAACGGCATGAAAACAGCTGTCACCGCCGTGGGCGACCGCTATGTGCTGGAGGAGATGCGCGACAAAGGCTATGTCATCGGCGGTGAGCAAAGCGGACACATCATCCTGCTGGCGCATTCCACCACCGGAGACGGCGAACTGACGGCGGGCATGCTGCTGCGCACGATGGCTGAGAAAAAATGCAGGATGAGCGAGTTGAACGACGTATATGTCCGTTTTCCGCAGGTGATGGTCAATATCAAGGCCACACCGGAGGAAAAGGCGCGCTATAAAGAGGATGAATACATTGCGGGCTTCATTGAGAGCCAGCAGCAGAGCCTGATGGGCCTGGGACGCGTGTTGGTCCGGGTCTCGGGAACAGAGCCGCTCATCCGCATCATGGTGGAGGGAAGAGACGAGGCGGCCATCGCCGCCAGCGCCGAACGCATTGCAGTGAAGATCAACGAGCGCATTCATTAACAGTAAAACGAACGGCGGGCGTGCCCGGCGCATGCAGCGCCGGGCCTTGCCGCAGAATTGGACCGGAGGTTTTTATGCGGGCAGCGGACAACTGGAAAGATTATGAGCTCATCGACGCAACGGACGGCAATCGTCTGGAGCGCTGGGGCAAAACCATCCTGGTGCGGCCTGACCCTCAGGTCATCTGGAAAACCGGAGAAAGCAGCCCGCTGTGGAAAAGCGCGAATGCGGTGTATCACCGTTCCGCTTCGGGCGGCGGACAGTGGGAATACCGGCGCAGGATGCCGGAAAAATGGCAGATCACCTATGGAGATATCTGCATGGTGGTGTCTCCTACAGGCTTCAAGCATACGGGTGTATTTCCGGAGCAGGCTGTGAACTGGGACGCCTATGCGCGGCTCATCGCGGCAGCGGAGCGGCCCATCCGGGTCCTGAACCTGTTCGGCTATACAGGCGGCGCCACGCTTGCGTGCGCGGCGGCAGGCGCCAGTGTATGCCATGTGGACGCCAGCAAGGGGATGGTGGCCTGGGGGCGGGAGAATGCCGCAGCCAGCGGCCTTGCGGACAAGCCGGTACGCTGGATCGTGGATGACTGCGCGAAATTTGTTGCGCGGGAGATCCGCCGCGGGGTGCGGTACGACGGCATCATTATGGACCCGCCCAGTTACGGCCGCGGCCCGGGCGGCGAGGTGTGGAAGCTGGAGGACAGCATCTACGATTTCATTGACCTGTGCGCGGGCGTTTTGAGCGACGAGCCGCTGTTCGTCGCGGTAAACAGTTATACTACGGGCCTTTCGCCCAGTGTGATGGAGTATATGCTCCGGGCGCGGGTATGTCCCAGGTGGGGAGGGCACACAGCCTGCGACGAGATCGGCCTGCCGGTAACGGCTACGGGCGGCGTGGTGCCCTGTGGGGCCACGGCGTGGTGGCTGGCACGAAACGCAGGGCTGTAATGCCGCGGGCATAAAACATGTATCGAAAAACAGGGGAAAGCTGTTGTTTGAGATGAGGGGCCGCGCGGCAAAGGGCCGCGGGACAAAGGATCAGAAACGGACGGGAAAGCATGGAAGAAATGCTCAGAGCAGACAATATCACATTCAGCTATACGGACGATCAGCACCGCGCTGTGGACGGCCTTTCGCTGCGCGTAAAGCGCGGCGAATATGTGGCCGTGTTGGGGGCGAACGGGTGCGGCAAATCCACGCTGGCCAAGCATTTTAACGCCATCCTGCTGCCGCAGGCGGGCACAGTATACGTGGAGGATATGTCCACTGCGGACGAGGACAAGCTGTTCGACATCCGCCAGAAGGTGGGCATGGTGTTCCAGAACCCGGATAACCAGATCGTCGCCACCGTAGTGGAGGAGGACGTCGCTTTTGCGTTGGAAAATCTGGGTGTCCCCCCTGCGGAAATGCGGGCGCGTGTGGACGAGGCCATGCAGATGGCCGGGATCTATAAATACAGGGAAAAGGGCCCGCACAAGCTGTCCGGCGGGCAGAAGCAGCGCGTGGCCATCGCGGGCGTGATCGCAATGCGGCCGGATTGCCTTGTGCTGGATGAAGCCACCGCGATGCTGGACCCCATCGGCCGCGAAAAGGTCATGCGCACGGTACACAGACTCAACGACGACTACGGCATCACCGTCGTCCAGATCACGCATTATATGGAAGAGGCCGCCACAGCCGACCGTGTGGTGGTAATGAGCGCAGGCAGAGTGGTTATGGAGGGCACGCCGAAAGAGGTGTTCCGTAATGTGGAGGAGCTGCGCGCGCTGCACCTGGATGTGCCGCAGGCCGCCGAGCTGTGCCATGCCCTCACGGCTGCGGGCTGCCCGATGGCGGATGACATCATTGATGTGGAAGAGTGCGCCGCGGCGCTGTATGAACTGCTTACAGGAAAAAAAGCGCCTGGAGCCGCACAGGAAAAAGCAGAGGAGGTGTCCGCATGTCCGCAATCGTGAAGGTGGAAGACCTAACCTATATCTATAACCAGGGCATGCCGGACGAGACTGTGGCTCTGGATCACGTCAGCTTCGAAATCGAAGAAGGCGAGTTCGTGGGTGTCATCGGTTCCACCGGCTGCGGCAAATCCACGCTCATCACGCACTTCAACGGTATCAACAAGCCTACCTCCGGCAAGGTGTACATTGCCGGTGAGGATATGTGGGCGGACCCCAAAGACATCCGCCGTTTTCGTTTTATGGCAGGTCTGGTGTTCCAGTACCCGGAGTATCAGCTTTTTGAAGAAACGGTATATAAGGACATCGCTTTCGGCCCCGCGAATATGGGGCTTTCTGCGGAGGAGATCGACCGGCGCGTGCAGCGTGCGGCCGCGTTCTGCGGCATTGACAGCTGCTTTTTGCAGCGCAGCCCCTTTGAGCTTTCCGGCGGGCAGAAGCGCCGTGTGGCCATTGCAGGTGTGCTTGCCATGGAACCGCGGCTTCTGGTGTTGGACGAACCCGCCGCCGGGCTGGACCCGGAGGGCCGGGATATGATCCTCGGACAGATACGGGAATACCATAAGCAGACCGGGTCCACCATCGTCCTTGTCAGCCACTCCATGGAGGATATCGCCAAATATGCAGACCGCGTGCTGGTGATGAACGCGGGACGCATTGCGATGTACGACGCCACAGATAAGGTGTTTGCCCGCGCGCCGGAGCTGCTGGAGCTGGGCCTTTCGGTGCCCGAGGTGACGAAGATATTTTTGCGCCTGCGTGAGATGGGGCTGGACATCGACACCGACGTATATACGGTAAAATACGCTGTTAAGACCATCCTTGCCGCCCGTGCGGCAGCAAAGGAGGGTATGTAAATGCTGCGTGACATCACCATTGGCCAGCATTTCCCGGGCAATTCCATCCTGCATACAATGGACCCCCGCGTGAAGCTGCTGCTCACCATCGCCTATATCGTGATGCTGTTTGTTGGTTCGAATCCGGCGGGACTCGTTATTTCCATCGTGTTCCTCACTGTTTTGTACCTTGTGGCGAAGATACCGCTCAAAATCGTGGGAAAAAGCATCAAGCCGATCCTGCCCATCATTCTGTTTACGGCCGTGCTGAATCTGTTTTTTATGACGGGAACATCCGAGCCGCTGGTGTCCTGGTGGATATTGAAAATATACAAAGAGGGTATCTATTACGCCGTCATTATGGCTGTGCGCATCATCTGTCTGATCGCGGGCACGAGCCTGCTGACATACACAACCAGCCCTATTGTGCTGACCGACGCCATCGAGCAGCTTCTGCATCCGCTGGCAAAGCTGCACTTGCCGGTGCATGAGCTTGCCATGATGATGACCATTGCTCTGCGGTTCATTCCCACGCTGATCGAAGAGACGGACAAGATTATGAACGCCCAGAAGGCGCGCGGCGCGCAGCTGGATTCCGGCAATCTGCGCCAGCGTGTAAAGGCGTTGATTCCGGTGTTGATCCCTCTGTTTATTTCGGCGTTCCGCCGGGCAGACGAGCTGGCCATGGCCATGGAGTGCCGCTGCTATCATGGCGGCGAGGGGCGTACCCGCCTGAAGCAGCTGCACATGCACCGTTCCGACATCCTCATTGCTGTTGTGGCGGTGCTGGTGTTTGTCGCCATTGGTATGAGCAACCTGTTTTTTGCACGCATTGGGTAAAAGGGGTTTGTGTTAAAATCGTCCGGGAGGAATTTTATGCACGTCTGCATTACGCTGCGCTTTGCCGGCACGCGCTACCACGGGTTCCAGGTGCAGAAAAATGCGCTTTCGGTGTGCGAGGTGCTGCAGAACGCGCTGGAAAGCCTGTACGGCGTGCGGCCGCCGGTGAAAGGGTGTTCGCGCACGGATTCCGGTGTGCACGCGCTTGGGTACTGTGTCAGTTACACGCAGCCCAAGCCGATTCCGCCGCGCAAGCTTCCGCTTGCCGTCAACCGCTTTTTGCCGGACGATGTACGAGTGACGGAGGCGCACCGGGTGCCGGAGGATTTCCACGCCCGTTACAGTGCGAAAAGCAAAGAATATATCTACCGCATTCATAACAGCGCCGTGGCGGACCCGTTTCAGAACGGGTTGTGCTGGCGTTTCCCAGGGCCTTTGGATGCCGGCAGGATGGAACGCGCGGCGCAGTACCTTGTGGGAAAACACGATTTTGTGTCGTTCATGTCCTCCGGCAGCGATATCGCCGATACGGTGCGCACGGTGTATTTCGCCCATGTGCGGCGTGAGGGGGACGATATCACGTTCCATGTGTGCGCGGACGGCTACCTGTACAATATGGTGCGCATTTTTGTGGGCACGCTGGTGGAAGCGGGCGCGGGGCGCATGCCGCCGGAGCGCATGCGGGATATTCTGGAAGAAAAAAAACGTTCGCTGGCGGGGGATACCGCTCCGGCGCAGGGGCTTTTCCTTTACAAGGTGAATTACTCCGAAGAAGAAGCCGGCAATACACAGGCCGCGCAGGAAATAACGGCGAAACAGGAATAACGAAACGCAAAAGAGAGTATACGATTTATGGAACTGATGCCACGCGAACCAGACGGGCGCGAACAGGAGAATACAACGCCGCAGAGGCCCGGCGCCCCTGCGCGGAGTGCGGTGCGTCCCGATGCGGGCGAGCCGCGCGCCATCCAAGAGCAGGCGCCCGGCGCGGAGCCCGTGCCGCCTCGGAGCAGCGCGGCACGTATTGAACGTATCCGGCGGCGCAAGCGCATGCGCCGTATCCGCGCGGCTGCGGTGTGCGCGGTGCTTTTGGCTGCGGTACTGGCCTATTTCACCGGCATTTACGGCGCGTCGCTGGCGCTGCTGGGCGATGCGGTGGACTCCATCGGCATCGCGCTGACGCCCAGCCCCGGCTATCCCGTTTCATTTACGCTGTCCGGGTATCAGAATGCGCTGCCGCTGGCAGGCGGCTTCGTGGCGGTAGGCGATAAGGACCTGGCCATCTATTCCGCGGGCGGCAACGAGGTGCGGCGCATCCAGCACGGTTACGGCAGGCCGGCCATTACGGCGGGCAACACACGTGTGTGTGTATACAACCGCGCTGGCAAGGAGCTGCGGGTGGAGAGCCGCAGCCGCACGCTGTTCGAAAACAAATTTGATGACGCCATCCAGCTCTGCGCTATGAGCCCCAACGGCACGCTGGCGGTTTTTACAAAGTCAAAGCTGTATGTTTATGACCCGATGTTTGAGAACATCTATACCTTCCAGACGCAGGACCTGCCTACAGCTCTCGCGTTTGCCGGCGACAACCGGCAGTTCGCAGCGGGGTGCCCTTACGCCGAAGGCGGCGCGCTGGGCGGTACCGTGTACCTGATGGATACACGTAAAGACGAATATGTCACCATTCGCAATACCGAGGGCATGCCCGTGAAGATCCAGTACCTCACCAATGCCGAGGTGCTGGTGCTGTACGATACTTATGCCGCGGTGTACGATACGGCCGACGGAACAGAGTTGTACCGCTATTCCTACGGTGGGCGCACGCTGCAGAGCGCGGCCATCAGCGCGGGCAAGAATGCGGTGCTGCTGTTTGGCGACGGCGTACACGGCGCATTGACGCAGCTTACGATTCTGGACGCGACCCTGTCCGAGGCGGGCAGTGCCGACGTGAACGAGCGCGCAAGCGGCGTGGCAGCCAGCCGTACCGGTGCGTTTGTTCTGACAAATGACGGTGTGCTGAGCTATGGCCTGGACGGCGTGTTTTACGGCGCAACCGTGACGGAGGCAAAGCCGCTGGCGATGGTGAACGGCCGAAAGCTGCTTTTGCTGGAGCAGGGGGAAGTGAGCGTGTTCGAGCCGCCCGCGCCGCCGTCGGCGTCCGCGGGATGACGCCGGCCACCGCAACCGAAGCATATGCGGGGGAATGCATCCCGCAGGAAAGGACATACTTATGAATATCTCACCGGCAATCATCATCGACGTCGCGCTCATCGCGGTGATCGTCGTGTCCGTGTTCCATTACGCCCGCAAAGGCTTTGTGGCGGGCTTGATGGACCTTGTGGGCAACCTCGCGTCTTTGGCGCTGGCCTGGGTGGTATCCGGCAAGCTTTCGCCCACGGTGTTTGAAAACTTTTTCAAATCGGGCCTCATTGAACAGACGGCCCGTACCATCCAGCAGCAGGGCGGGGTGAACCTGTCCGTCATTCTGGACGGCCTTTCGGGCATCCTGCCGCAGAAGTTCATCGATGATATCACGGCTTCTGCGGCCGGCATGCTGGATTCCGGCGCTCCGGATATTGCTCAGCAGGTGGTGGAAAAGATCATTGCGCCGCTGGTGGTGCCGCTCATCACCGTGGTGGTGTTTTTTGCCACGTTTGTGCTGTGCCGTGTCGTCATTGCATTCCTTGTCACTGTGCTCACCAATATCAATAAGATTCCGCTTCTGGGCGGCGTGAACCGCATTCTGGGCGTGTGCATCGGCGTGGTGGCCGGGTTCATCAACGTGCTGCTCATCCTGTGCCTGCTGTGGGCCGTGGTGGTCATCACAAACGGAAATCTGCCGTTCGCCAACGATTCGTCGCTTTCGGGCAGCTATTTTTACTCATTTTTCTCCGCGTATAATCCGTTTCTGTAAGATGCGGAGAACAGGAAAGGAAATAATCTGAATGCTTTGTGTTAGATGCAAAAAACGCCCCGCCATTGTTTTTGTACAGAAGCTGGAGGCGGGCGAGGCGAAAAGCGAGGGCTACTGCCTTTCGTGTGCGCGGGAGCTTGGCATCAAGCCCGTGGATGATATTATGAAACAGTTCGGCATCTCCGATCAGGATCTGGAGGCCATGGAAGAACGCTTCGCCGGCATGATGGAAAACGGAGATATGGACCCCGCCGCCATGATGCAGCAGCTTGGAATGATGGCGCCGCAGGACGATGCGGACGGGGATGAAGCGCCGGACGACGATACGGACGAAGGCGGTGACGGCGATTTTACGCCCGGCGGCAACGCAACGTTCCCCTTCGGTATTTTCGGCGGCCGCAGGAAAACGGAAGAAGCGCCGGAGAAGGAAGTAAAGAGTAAGAACGACCGCGGCAAGAAACGCAAGTTTCTGGACAATTACTGCGAGAACCTCACCCGCAAGGCGCGGGACGGAAAGCTGGACCGCATCGTGGGCCGCGACAGGGAAATTTACCGCACCGTCCAGATCCTTTCCCGCCGCCAGAAGAACAATCCCTGTCTCATCGGTGAGGCGGGCGTGGGCAAGACGGCCATCGCCGAGGGCATAGCGCTGCATATCGCAGAGGGGAACGTTCCGGCGCGCCTGCGTGACAAGGAAATTTATCTGCTGGACCTGACAAGCCTGGTGGCGGGAACCCAGTTCCGCGGCCAGTTTGAAAGCCGTGTGAAAGGGCTCATTGGCGAAGTGAAAGCGGCGGGCAATGTTATTTTATTTATTGATGAGATCCACAACATCACCGGGGCGGGGGATTCCGAGGGCGCGATGAACGCAGCCAACATCCTTAAGCCTGCGCTCTCCCGGGGGGAGATTCAGGTCATCGGCGCGACGACGTTTGCAGAATACCGCAAATACATTGAGAAAGACCAGGCGCTGGAGCGCCGTTTCCAGCCGGTGAAGATCGAGGAGCCGTCCATCGACGATGCTACGGCTGTTATCGCGGGCATCCGCCAGTATTATGAGGCGTACCACCATGTAAAGGTGAGTGAAGCCATCGTGCGCAGCACGGTCACGCTGTCCGAGCGCTATATCACCGACCGTTTCCTGCCGGATAAGGCCATCGACCTGTTGGATGAGGCCTGTGCCTGCTGCAGCCTGCGCCACCCGGAAATCACCGAATGGGTGGAAAATGAAAAGCACCTTGCGGGCCTGAAAGAGCAGGAGGCTGAGCAGGAACAGGCCAAGGAGGGGCCGGACTACGAGAAGCTGGCGCAGATCAAATCCGAGATCATCCGCCTGGAGGCAGAGCTGCCCGCGCAGCGGGAGGCCGTGGACGGCATCCAGGTGACGATGGAGGATGTGGCAAAAGTCATTGAGCTTTGGACGGGGATTCCGGCCGCAAAAGTAAAGGAAACCGAGTATACAAAGCTTGCGCATCTGGAAGAAAACCTGAACAGGGTCATCATCGGCCAGCCCGAGGCCGTGCATCTGGTGGCAAACGCTGTCAAACGCAGCCGCGCAGACATCTCAGCGCGCCGCCGTCCGGCCAGCTTTATCTTCGTCGGCCCCACGGGTGTGGGCAAAACAGAGCTTGTTAAGCAGCTCGCGCTGCAGTTGTTCGATACGGTCGACCCGCTTATCCGTCTGGATATGTCGGAATTCATGGAAAAGCACACGGTCAGCCGCCTGATCGGTTCGCCGCCGGGCTATGTGGGCTATGACGAGGCCGGGCAGCTGACGGAGAAAGTGCGCCGCAAGCCATACAGCGTGGTGTTGTTTGACGAGATCGAGAAAGCGCATCCGGATGTGATGAACCTGCTGCTTCAGATCCTGGACGAGGGAAAAATCAACGACGCCCAGGGCCGCACGGTCAATTTTGAAAATACGGTCATCTGCATGACGAGCAATGCAGGCTCCGGCGACAAGACCGGAGAAACAGGCTTCAACCGTACCATCGCTCAAATGAGCAGGGATAAGTCCATCAAGGCGCTGGGCGAATTTCTGCGGCCGGAGTTTATGAGCCGTGTGGACGAGATCGTCACTTTTGCGCCGCTCTCTCCGGAGAGCCTGAAGCGGATCGCCGCTCTGATGCTTGGCGAGTACAAGGAACCTCTCGCGGCAAAAGGCATCGGTCTGAGCTGGACAGAAGCCGCGCTTGCCCTGCTGTGTGAAAAGGCGAAGGGCGGCAAGTTCGGCGCCCGCGACCTGCGGCGTGTCATCCGCAAAGAGGTGGAGGATGCCATCGCCGGGAAGATCATCAGCGGCGAGCCGCTGACGGCCATTGAGGTGGATACGCAGGACGGGGATATCGTACTGCATTGCTGAGCGCCGCGCCGGAGAATGATGCAAAAAAGCGGCCCTGCTGCTGGAATGCCAGCGGCGGGGCCGTTTTTCAGATGTTATTTTTCGGGCTTGACCGGGAAAAATTCCAGAAGGATATCGGGCAGCAGGCCTGCTGAAGGCAGCAGGCGGACGAGATCTGCTTCATCTTTCGGCTCGCGCGGCAGCACCATGCCGCCGCGTCCACGGTCCTCGGTCTCGTGATGATCGGAGCCGGAAAAAAACAACAGGCCGTTTTCGCGGGCGAAGCGGAGCGCGTCATCGTTGTGAGAGTCATGACGGGCGTTGCCGTTGAACACCTCCACGCCGTCCAACAGGGCGGGGTCCTCCCGCGTCAGCCCGGTGCGAAACGGGTGTGCCTGCACCAGCAGCAGGCCTTCGCGGTCCGCCAGGGCGCGCAGCTGCGGGATGGTATACCGGTGCAGCTCCGGCGTACTGTAAAGCAGTTCGGGCGCAGCGCCGAACAGGAGATAGTCGTTGTCGCTTGTGGTGGTGCGAAACTCAAGCCCGCAGTAAATGTGCAGGCCGGCCTGTGCCCCTGCTTCACACGCGGCGCGGTAGCCGGACAGAAAGCAGTCGATCTTTTGTGTCCAGCTTCCTGTAAGGCTGTCGAAATAGCCATGGTGGAAGTGGTCTGTAATAACGGCGCCGCCGTAACCGGAGCGTTTGAGCTGTGTGACGAGCTGCACGGCGGGCAGGCGGCTGCAGCCGCTCACTTCAGAGGTGTGGCAGTGTGTTTCCAGTTTGAACATTGCAGAAAGCTCCTTTTCGCAGAGTGGGCCTGTGCCCGGCAACCAGTATACTACTTTTTCAGCGCTTGTGCCAGTCTTGCGGCCAGGTGTAAGAGGAAATAATTGCATTCCCACATCAAAAAGGATAATATAAAGAAAAGAGACCAGCACAAGAGGAGGCAATGGATATGGCACAGGAAGATTACCGCAAGGCGCTCCGCCTTGGACAGAAAGAGTTCCGGTCGAGCGTGCTGAAAGGGACTTACCCGTATTTGCAGGCACTGGACGAGATCCTGGAGCACACCGCGGTGGAATATACAGAACCGCTCGGCGTTGTAAATATCCCTTTGGCATCCATCGTCGGTACGAAAACGGCCGGGCGCAAAACGGCATTTGCAGGTAATTTCATGCCGCTTCTGGATGAGGACACTGAATTTGCCCAGAAATGGAACGCGCTGTGCGACGCGCACTTGTCCGTGGGCATCCGGGACCCCATCAAGGCCTACGAATACATGAACAAGTTCTATGTGGAAGAGGGCAACAAGCGTGTCAGCGTAATGAAATACTACGAGGCGATGAGCATTCCCGGCTCTGTCACGCGTATCGTGCCGCGCCGCTCAGAGGACAAGGAAAACAAGATCTATTATGAATTCCTGGATTTTTATGATCTGACGGGGGTCAATTATCTATGGTTTTCCCAGCTGGGACGCTTCCGGGCAATGGACCAGGCGGTCAACAGCCGCCCGGGGCAGCCGTGGAGCAAAGAAGACCGGCGGGACTTCCAGACGGCATATTACAATTTCGAGGATGCGTTCCACCGCTGCGGCGGCGCGCGGCTGCCTATTACCGTGGGGGACGCGCTTTTGAAATTCGTGGGTGTGTATCCTTATGAGACGATCAGGGACAAAACGGGCCGGGAGATGGCGGAAGAGCTGGAAAAGATGTGGTCCGAGATCGAGGCCCTCACACAGGACGAAGCGGTGGAGCTGTCTCTGGAGCCTACGACGCAGGCGCCGCCGCTCATCAGCCGCATCTTGCCGCTGGAACAGTCCCGCTTGAATGTGGCCTTCCTATATGAAAAAAGCGCGGATACCAGCGCGTGGACCTATGCCCATGAATTCGGGCGCGGTCATGTGGATGAGGTCCTTGCCGGGCGGGTATTCACCAAGGGCTACGACAACATCCGGGTGGGTGAAAATGACGACGAGGTCATTGAGCGCGCCATTGCCGATGGAAACGACGTGCTGTTTACCACGACGCCGAAGCTGATGGAATGCAGCCTGCGTGCGGCCATCCGTCATCCGGAGGTAAAGATACTCAACTGCTCTCTGAATATGGACCATCCCAGTGTGCGCACCTATTACGGCCGCATTTATGAGGCTAAATTTCTGGTTGGGGCAATCGCGGGTGCGCTGGCCGACAATAACCGTGTGGGATACATTGCGAATTATCCCATTTACGGGATGGTCGCGGGCATCAATGCATTCGCGCTGGGCGCAAGGATGGCCAATCCGCGTGCCAAGGTTCATTTGATGTGGACCGGGGAAAAGGGTGTGGACGCGCTGAGCGAGCTGGAAAAACGCGGCGTCGAGCTGATCTCCAGCCAGGACGCAGGGCTGCCGCGGGGCGATAAGCACTATGGCCTGTACCGTTTGGATGGGGAGGAGCCGGTGCCTCTGGCAATGCCATTCTGGCATTGGGGAGAATTTTACGAGCGTATCCTGCGCGGCATCATGGATGGCCGCTGGAAGCTGGAGGGCAACGAAGCGGGCCGTGCGGTCAATTACTGGTGGGGCATGGCCTCGGGAATGATAGACGTGCTGCAAAGCCGCAGCCTGCCCCGCGGGACGAAGCGCCTTGCCGCGATCCTTCACAAAGGCCTGTGCTCGGGCACGATCGTCCCGTTCGAAGGAGAACTGTACGCCCAGGGCGGCGTGATGATACAGGCCGAAGACAAACAGATGGAGCCGGAGGAGATTCTGCGCATGGACTGGCTGGCGGAAAATGTGGAAGGCCATATCCCGGCCTTTGACGACCTCATTGAGGAGGCGAAGCCGCTGGTGCGCCTCCAGGGAATTTACAAGGAGGCACAGGTGTGAAGATTCTGGCAATTTCCGATGTGGAATCAAAATATCTCTGGGATTATTTTCAGCCGGAAAAGCTGGAGGGAGTGGATCTGATCCTTTCCTGCGGCGACCTGAAGGCGAGTTATCTCACACTTTTGGCAACGTTTACCCACGCGCCGCTGCTGTATGTACACGGCAACCATGATACGGACTACCAGCGCAGGCCGCCGGAAGGCTGCACCTGCATCGAAGACACGGTTTACGAGGTGAACGGCGTGCGCATCGCCGGGCTGGGCGGCTCAGTGCGGTACAAGCCGGGGCCGTTTCAATATACACAGAGGGAAATGGAACGCCGTGTTGCACGGCTGTCCTCCAAAATACGCCGTATGGGCGGGGTAGATATCATCGTTGCCCATGCGCCTGTCCGCGGCTGCAACGACGGAGAAGACCCCGCACATATGGGTTTTGACTGTTTCAACGCCATGCTGGGACAGTTTCAGCCGAAGTACTTTGTGCATGGACACGTTCACCTCAACTACGGCCGCATCCCACGCTGTGCGCAGTGTGGGGAAACACAGGTGATCAATGCCTACGAGCGGTATACGTTCGAGCTGGAAACGCCAGAGGCTCCGCCGGCGCCTCCGCAGCGGCCGTTCGGTTCTCTTTTGGTGCCCAAGCTGTTCTGGAAAAGCAAATAAAAGCAAGAGCCCGGCTCCCAAATGCACAGGCGCAGTAATGCGCCGCTTGGGGCCGGGCTCTTTTATAGGGGGCTTGTGTGCTATCGATGCCTTTACACGCTTTCAGCCTGCCGTTCTCCCATTCTGCACCAGTTGATAAAGCCGTAGATATCATTGACGAGAAAGGCCGTAAAGCATACCACGACGGACAGATAGGATGTATTTTGACGGGCAGCCAAAATCCATAAAACAATGAGAACGATGTCGTTGGCCGCGTACCCGAGCGCATAATAAGGACTTCTTTTATAGGTAAGATACACCGCGATGAAGCTTGTCGTTACAGAAAGGGTGCTCGGGACTAAGTTGGCCGTTTGAAAATACCCCAGTATGAAGTAAAAAAGCGCAGTGACAAGAATTGCCGCCAGATACATAAAACGCCATTCTGTTCGGGCCAGGTGATTGACGCTGACTTCCATCCGGTTCCCGTTAAACGGGTTTTTCAACCAGGAAATAAGAGCGAACACCGCCATCGGCATAGTCATACCTACATAAGTAAGCATTTCTCCATAATAGGAAAAGGTGAAAGAAATGATTCCGTAAAGCAGGCTGAAAAGAATCATAAGAAGTTGACCGAACGGATTTCCCTTTGCGTTAAAAATGAGGGATGTGACGCCGAGCAGCGAAGCAAAAAGCGTGAAATAATTGCTGCGGTCGAAAAAATAAAAAGCCGCAATGATCACAAATACGGAACCAAACCACAGCGCTCGCTCGCCCTTGGTGAAATAGCGGCGCAGTTCTTCAATTTTTTTCATACAACCTCCAAAAAAAATAAGCATTCGCATGCACATCTTCTCAGACCTAACGATGTACAAACGAATGCGAATTGCATTCCTACCCGGTGGCAGTGATATTCACATATGAAAGCGGCTGCTTGTGCCGCGCAATTTCGGAAAAAAGCAGCATCCGCAGATGCTGCCTTTTGGAGCAGATGATGGGAATCGAACCCACACGACCAGCTTGGAAGGCTGGAGTTCTACCACTAAACTACATCTGCAGGATAATTGTTTATTTAAACCAGCTTATATATTATAAGCGGTTTTCAGATGTTTTGTCAAGAGGGGATTTGTTCGTAAAATCGCATCTTTTTGTTTGAATTGCATTTTGTGGGAAATAATGGTATAGTAATAAAGAAAAGTATCCGCAGGCACACCCGGTGAGGGTGCATGGCGGAGGCGCTGGAAAGGGAGGGGTTTTATGAACGATTTTGTTTTGAGCTGCTGTTCCACCGCAGATCTTACGGCAGAGCACTTTGCGGCACGAGATATCCATTATATCTGTTTTCACTATTCCCTAAATGGGAAACAGTACGCCGACGACTTGGGCAAGTCCATGCCGTTCGATCAGTTTTACCAAGCGATGGCAGACGGAGCCGAGACGCAGACGTCCCAGGTAAACGTAGAGGAATTTACTGCTTATTTCACGCCGTTTTTGGAACAGGGAAAAGATATTCTGCATGTCACGCTTTCCTCGGGTATCTCGGGCGTATACAATTCCGCCTGTGTGGCGCGGGAAGAACTTCTGCAAAAATACCCGGATCGGAAAATCTATATTGTAGATTCTCTGGGCGCTTCGTCAGGTTACGGCCTGCTGATGGACCGTCTGGCAGACTTAAGAGATAAAGGTGAAGATGTAGATTCTGTATATGAATGGGCGCTGGCCAACCGTCTGCGTCTGCACCACTGGTTTTTTTCGACAGATCTCACGTTCTATGTGAAAGGCGGGCGTATTTCGAAGGCGTCCGGATGGTTCGGTACGGTGCTCAATATCTGTCCGCTGCTGAATATGGATGACCAGGGCCGTTTGATTCCGCGTTCCAAGATACGTGGAAAGAAAGCCGTTATCAAAGAGATCGTTTCCCGGATGGAACAGTTTGCCGACGGCGGGACGAATTACAATGGAAAGTGCTATATTTCTAATTCCGCCTGTTATGAGGACGCCCGCGCAGTGGCCGACCTGGTGGAACAGAAGTTCCCCAAGCTGAACGGTAAAGTGGAAATCAATCACGTGGGTACTACCATCGGCAGCCATACCGGCCCCGGCACGGTGGCCCTGTTCTTTTGGGGCTCCGAGCGCAAGGAATAAAACGGGGCGGCTGCCGGCCAAATCGTAAAAGAGAGCCCGCACTGCGTCTCTTTCGAGGCGGGCGCGGGCTCTGTTTTGTGATTGGCCGGTTTGGCACCGCTGCAGAAACGTCATGTGCAAAGTAGTACCAGCCCATTGTGAGCCGGCTGGTAAAGGGGGATACGTATGAGAGTCGCTTATGAGGAAATGGCGCGGGAATTTGCCCGTGTGCTTGAAAAAAAGGGCTTTGCGGCGCAGGACGCGGCGGATGCGGCGGATATTTTTGCTCAAAACAGCCTTGCGGGCGTATATTCACATGGGTTAAACCGTTTCCCTCGCATCGTCCGTTATTTGGACAAAGGGGAGATAGATCCCCGCGCCCGCGCGACCTGTGAACTGCGTGCCGGCGTGCTGGAACGCTGGGACGGCCATAGAGGCTTTGGCCCGCTGAACGCCCGGCGTGCGATGGAACGCGCCTGTGTGCTGGCAAAAGAGAACGGCGTCGGTCTGGTGGCGCTGGGAAACAACAACCACTGGCTGCGCGGCGGTACTTATGGCTGGCTGGCAGCAGACAGAGGCTTCATCGGCATCTGCTGGTCCAACACAATGCCCAATATGCCCGCATGGGGAGGGAAAGACCGCAGGATCGGAAACAACCCGTTCGTTTTGGCGGTGCCTCGCTCCAACGGCGAGCATGTTGTGCTGGACTGCGCGGTATCCCAGTTTTCTTACGGAAAGATCGAGGACTGTCGGCTGCGGGGCGTGCAGCTGCCCGTGCCGGGCGGTTACGATACAAAAGGGGAGCTGACGCGCGACCCGGCTGAGATTGAAAAGACGGGGCGCGTACTGCCCATGGGATATTGGAAGGGCAGCGGACTTTCCATCGTGCTGGACCTCATCGCCACGGTACTCTCGGCAGGCAATTCGGTGCAGAAGATCGGAACATTCGGTGATGAAGTGGGTCTGACACAGGTCATGATCGCCATCGATCCCCAAAAATTCAATACGGCACAGCAGACGGACGCCATCGTGGACGCGATTCTGGCAGATGTGAAGGCCTCTGAGCCGGTTGAGGAAGGCGGACAGACAGTTTATCCCGGCGAGCTTTCGCTGCGAAACATCCGGGAAAACAGATGCAAGGGAATCCCTGTGATCCGGGAGATATGGGAAGCGGTACAAAAGATGTGAAAGGCGGGAAGCTGTGATACGCGGAGTTTTATTTGATATGGACGGATTGATGTTCGACACGGAGCGCATCGGCCATCGGGGTTGGAAGTATGGAGCTCAGGTGCTGGGGCTGGAACTGCCCGACGAGGTGATCGCGGCGGGCCGCGGCATGAGTGTGGCTGACAGCCGTGCGATGTATCTGGAACGCTTGGGCCCGGAGGTGGACTATGATGCATTGCGTGCACTGCGTGTGGCGTACGCAGATGAGGCCATCGCGCGGGATGGGCTGCCGGTGAAGCCCGGCCTGCGGCAGCTTCTGGAGCATTTGCGGGCTGTGGGCATCCCTGCGGCTTTGGCAACGGCCACTGTGCGGGAAAAGGCGCTGCTCTATTTAAAAATGGCAGGCGTAGACGGCTTTTTTGAAGCTGCGGTGTGCGGCGACGAGGTGGCACATGCAAAACCGGCACCGGATATCTTTTTGGCGGCAGCAAAGGCACTGGGCGTACCCGCAGAGGAGTGTCTGGTGCTGGAGGACAGCCCCAACGGACTGCGGGCGGCAAGGGCTGCGGGCTGTAAGGCTGTCGTTGTGCCTGATATCACTCCCATCCCGCCGGAAAGCGAAGGGCTGTGGGCGGCCCGCGCGGCGACGCTTGCGGATGTGATCCCTCTTTTGGAATGCCTGTAAGGCATGCGGCAGCGATAGCCTGAAAACAACAGAATTTTGATTTTTAAATATTTAAAGACGGTGCGGCGGTTGCAGCACCGTCTTTTTGTTCTGCAATATGGATCGTGTCCGCTTACGGCTGAAGAAAAATCATACTATATTAAAAACCGATGAATGATATGCCATAATTCATGGTGACGAGTTCAGTTGCCTTGAATAACAGATGAACAGGGACACGATCAACTGGATTCGGAGAAAAATCGAATACAGGAGGTCGCTATGGAGAAATTGAAAAAACATATTCACGATGACGGCAATGGTCTGGACTATGTTTTGGTCGGTGACTATTACATCCCCGATTTGCAGCTGCCAGAGGAAAGCCGTCCCATTGGTATTTGGGGACGGATGCACAAAGCCTATCTGGAGTTATACCATCCAGCCCGCTATGCTGATTTAATCCTGTCCGGTCAGCTTTGGACATATTTAGCAGATCTGAACGAACAGGCACAGAACCGGCTGGATTGTATCATTGCCCAGATGAAAGAAGCGGAAGGGATTACCAAAGAACTGAAATCTCAGGATCAGATGGCATGGGTCAGGGCAATGAACAGCATTCGTAACCGGGCAGAAGAAATCATTCGGTCTGAAATGATTTACCGCTGAGGTGTCAGTTTTTTGATTCAGCCAGTTCCACAATAATATTGCTCTGCCGGAGAAGCCAGCCTGAAAATTCCTTTGGGCTGGTTTCTTTCTTTTTCACAGCCTGTTTCCGCTGCAAGGCTTCTTTTTTGAAGGATTCAAAAGCAACCAACATTTCTTCCAGACGGTCAACAGGAAAGCCGGGTGTTTTCTTTGCTTTATTGATTTTATTTCGCCAGTTCTGGCACTCGTTCTTGTAGAGCAGGTCATAATTGTTTTCTCTGGCTCGTTCATCAAACTCACGCTTGTTCTGGAGGGACTGTTTTTTACGACACTTATCACTGCAAAGCTCATACCGCTGGCTCTTGGCAAGGAATACTTTCCCGCAGATTTTGCATTTTCGGAAATAGAGTCCCCAATCGTTCAGACGGTTCAGATAATAAATGATCAGCGGATACAGGGATGAATAGGCAGCAACACATTCCATTTTCCGTTTGCTGTCCGGATACCAGAGGTCAAGCCGAGTATCTTCCTGCGGTGCAGAACCATAAATATGCGTGGAAATATCCAGGCGCTTTGGCTTCCCAGTGTCCTCGTCAAAGTCAAGGGGCGGGTTTCCCATAAATAAGGCAGTGAAGCCATTCATCTTTCCCATAAAACGCTCACAGGCAGACTCCCGATCTCTTGGTTCTCTTGCCTTCAAATATTCATTCCAGATACGGAGTGCCACATACATTCTCACCGGGTCATCGGTGAGATATTTTTTTGCCAGAAAATCACCGGAAGCCTGTTCCAGTCCCGGCTGCTTCCAACGGTTAGAGTGCAGGGCTTCTCTCAGCGGCATCAGACCCAAGCGATTCCATTCGCCATCCGGGTCATGCTCAAAGGCTGACAGCATAGTCCCTAACGGGCGTGCAACATCACACAGCACATCTGCATCGGTATATCCCTGTAAACGAAACCGGATTTGCAGTTCTTCTCCAATCAAAATACGCTCTTTCATTTTCTGCCTGTCCAGCGTCAGCACCAGCAGAATACGGTCATAAAGCGGTTCGTGCCGTATAAATTCAAAGTCCATGCCATTCCCTCCCGTTGGTTTATGGTAATTATATAATATGATTATATCTATTACACTTATGGTACTGAAAAGCTATTGTTTTGTCAAGTTTATAGCGATATGATGACGGCAGATGGTAATTTCGTTCCATCGTGTACTTTGACAACAGAATGACCGTCTGAACCGAGATAAACCGCCATAACCTCTCCAAAAACGGAGGGCGAGCGCATTGAGAAATCAGTGACTCATGTATGTCGAGCAGGGCAGCATGAAGGAAACGGAACAGGTAGAACGGCAAATATGCGGAAAATGAAATGTTAAGAAATTCAAATAAAGGAGGAACACCGATATGAAAGAAAAAACGAAATGGAACAACTATGATGCGCTGCCCCTAATTCTGGATGTTACAGATATTCAGCATATCATGGGGATTTCCAGAGCCAGCGCCTATGAGCTGGTACACACGCCGGGATTTCCGGCGGTGCGTAGCGGCAGGCTGATTAAGATCAGCAAGAAAGCCTTCTTCAACTGGCTGGACAGCGGCGGAAATTCGCACGAGAACGAAAAAGGAAGGACGGTGTAACCATGAAATTGAGTATTCAAGAAAAGAAAATTCTTTACGCCTACGCCTGTCCCAACCATCATAACACTGTGACAAGACTGAAATGGCTGACAGCATTGACTGTTGACCCGGAAGCGAAAGGTCAGATTCTTCATCTGACCCGTAAAATTGAGGCAGAGATAGATGAAAGCTGGTATGACAGCTTCTATCGCTGCCTGCGTATGGAGATGGATGAGTATTATCAGCTCAAGTACCGCCTGCGTGTGCTGCAAGCAAACACTGATTATGAGGAGGAACTGTATGATGAAGCTGTCTAAGTATGAAAAAGAAACCATTATCAACTGGAATGAGGGCGAAACGATTGCCAGTATTTACACTTTTAATGCCAGCTTGAAACGCAGACTGGAGGATTTCAGCCGGAAGTATCCCCTGCTGTGCCGCTTGGAGAGTAGTACACCGGAAGGCAGCGTGACCTATGTGCTGGATAAGTCCCGCCTTTCGATCCGGCTGGTACCGCCGTACAGCGAAGAACGGCTTGCAGCTGCAAGGGAGTACGCAAAAGAGCATGGCTTTCAGGTTATCCAGACAGAAGAAAAAATTGCCTGAAATGAGGGCGATTTACGAAAAAACACCGGGTCTGCACCCGCTGCTTTGACCGGCAATTCCCGCAGACGTATTCCGTATCCACTTCCCGTCTATGGGCGTAAACGTGCGGATACGGAGCCGGTGAAACTGGCAAAACCGCTTCTGCGGTGGAAGTCAGCTTCGCCGGTGCGGGAGTACAGAGGGATGCAATCCCTTTGTGCCGGGTACAGGGGCGCAGCACCCTGTTGGGGTCAAGGGGCAAAGCCCATTGGCAGGTTAAGGGCGGCAGCCATTATCGGGTCAAGGACGAAGTGCCTTGGCGGGTTGAGGGCGGCAGTCCCATCGGGTCAAGGGTGAAACGCCTTGCTCAGGGAAAGTTGATGCCAGCGTCAACTTATACTGGGTATTACCTGACGCAAAACTTCGCAGGTCTGGCGACTTTGCCGCCCTCCCCAGCCCGGAATATCTTTGCAGGAAGGAGGAAAAATGTTTGAAATTAACAAGGCACAATGGACGATCCGGGAAGCATGGCACTTACAATCCCCGGCACAATGACCGCCGGTTCGATGTAGAAAACAGCGAACACATTGACGCTGAGCGTGCCAGACAAAATGTGTACTGGGACTGTTACCGAGGCTTTACTACCCACGATTTTCGGGAAAACCCGGATCAGCCGGATTTCAGCTTTGAGGAAATTGAACGGATGTATTACTACGAGCATTATGCCGACCATGTCAATGCCCAGAATACCCGAAACGAGAAAACCCGGCACATTGAGCGCAACCGCACTGTGGATGATCTTTTGAAAAATAACAAGACTTGTCCGGAAGAAAGCATCTACCAGATCGGCACTATGGAAGAATCCGTTCCACCGGAGACTCTGGCGCTCATCGTCAGTGAATTTTATGAGGAATTTGAAAACCGTTTCGGTTCGCATATCCACATTCTGGACTGGGCGCTCCATCTGGATGAGGGGACGCCACACATCCATGAGCGCCATGTATTTGACTGTGAAAATCGGTACGGAGAATTATGTCCCCAACAGGAAAAGGCACTGGAGGAACTGGGTATCCCTCTCCCTAAACCGGAGCAGCCAAAAGGAAAGCACAACAACCGAAAACAGACTTTCGATGCGGTCTGCCGGACGATCCTGTTTAATATTGCCAAACGGCATGGGCTGCATCTGGAACAAGAGCCGTCCTATGGCGGGCGTGATTATCTGGAAAAGCAGGATTATATCCTGATGAAGCAAAAGGAACAGCTGGCAGCTCAGGAACAGAAGCTGGAAGAACTGACGCTTAAAATTGAGGATGTGGACAATCTGATTGATGAGGTGTCCAGCATTGCTTATGACAAGGCGGTGGAACTGGTAACAGACGAGGTAAAAACCATGACCCATCAGGAAGATATTGATATGATCGAGGACACCAAAGCATGGCTGCAATCCCCGGAGCGAAAAGCGCCCACGAAAGAACGGGACTATGCGGTGGCAAGACTGGATGGTGTGATTGGGAAAATCAAAAAGGCCATGCAGTCCACACTGGAAAAAGTGAAGGTTACATTGCTTCATGCAGATAAGAAAAAGGCTGTCACAGAAGAAATCAAGAAACAGACAAAGCCTTCCATTGTGGAAGCGCTGCGCCGAGGAATGGAGGAGCAACGGAAAAAAGACAGTGAAAAGCAGGCACAGGAGAAACAGAAAAAACAGGATATGGAACTTTGACAGGCATCTGATTTTGAAAGAAATTTGGTGCCTTTTATTTTGGACTGGAGGTACGAAAATTGAATTTATTTGAAGCAGTCAAGCAGTCTGTCACAACAAGGCAGGCTGCTTTCGCTTATGGAATTTCAGTAGGACGCAACGGGATGGTTTGTTGCCCGTTTCACGATGACAGGCATCCCAGCATGAAGGTGGACAGACGGTTCCATTGTTTTGCCTGTCAGGCAGATGGAGATGTGATTGATTTCACTTCCCGTCTTTTTGGACTAAGCAGTAAAGAAGCTGCCTTAAAGCTGGCGGGGGACTTCTCAATCAGCTTTGACCGCAAAGGCCACGATCCGCCACAAAAGAGAATAATCAAAAGAAAAATCAGCGATGAAATGCGATACCGACAGGCGGAACAGAAATGCTTTCGGGTGCTGTGTGATTACCTGCATTTGTTGGAACGATGGAAAGAAGAATATGCGCCCAAACAGCCGGAGGATGACTGGAATCCTTTATTTGTGGAGGCTCTGCACAGGCATCCATATATCGAATATCTACTGGATCTTCTTCTGTCTGCCAGCATAGAAGAACGAGCTTTTGTAGTTGCTGAGTATGGAAAAGAGGTGAAGAAAATTGAACAGCGAATATCAGAGTTTATCGCCAGCCACCCAGCAGGCTGTGATGAGCGCAGCGGAAGCCATAGCACCGGAACAGAGCGTTGATGAGGTACGACAAAGCCTTTCTGTTACCGACAAGGGAAAAACCGCCAATACCATCGACAACTGCCGGATTGTGTTCTGCTGTGATCCACTCCTGCGGGATGCCATCCGGCTTAATCTCTTGACAGACAGGGTAGATATTGTGCAGGACTTGGGCTGGCGCAGGAATACCAGCGCCCTGACGGATACCGATGTGAAATATCTTCTCCTCTATTTTGAGAAAAATTATGAGCTGACCAGTGAGAAAAAGATTACGGCTGCACTTTCCATCGTAGCAAACGAACACTGTTACCATCCGATTCAGGATGTGCTGAACAGCCTTGTCTGGGACGGAACACCACGCATACGATCCTGTCTGCATCATTTTCTTGGTGCTGATGAAAGCGACTATGTGGAAGAAATGCTGAAACATTTCCTGCTGGGCGCTATACGCCGGGTATTCCGTCCGGGTTCCAAATATGAGGAAATGCTTTGTTTGGTGGGCGGTCAGGGTGCCGGGAAGTCTACCTTCTTCCGACTGCTGGCGATCCGGGACGAATGGTTTTCTGATGACTTAAAGAAACTGGATGATGACCGGGTATTTCAAAAACTGCAAGGTCACTGGATTATTGAGATGTCGGAGATGCTTGCCACCAGCAACGCAAAGAGCATTGAAGAAATCCGTTCCTTTATCAGCCGACAGAAGGAAACCTACCGGACACCTTATGAATCTCAGCCTAAAGACCGGCTTCGGCAGTGTGTGTTCGGTGGTTCCTCGAATACGCTGGACTTCCTGCCATTGGATCGAGCCGGGAACCGGCGCTTTCTCCCGATCATGATTTACCCGGAGAATGCAGAGGTTCACATTTTGGAGGATGAGGATGCTTCCAGAGCGTATCTTTTGCAGATGTGGGCAGAAGCTATGAGTATTTACCGCAGCGGCAAATATTCTATGAAATTCAGCAAGTCCATACAGCGTCAACTGGTGGAGGTGCAGAAAGACTTCATGCCGGAGGACACCGAAGCCGGACAGATACAGGGTTTTCTGGAACATTACACCGGGAATATCGTCTGCTCCAAACAGCTGTTCAAAGAGGCACTGGGACACACATTTGATGAACCGAAGCGGTGGCAGCTCCACAATATTAACGAGATTATGAACACGGTCGTGACCGGTTGGAAGCCTTTTTCTAACCCACGGATGTTTGCCGGTTATGGCAGGCAAAAGGGTTGGGAACGGGACACTTCCGGCAACGAACTGCCCGGCAACGAAGGTGGATTTGTGGAACTGAGTGAAGAAGAATGCCGTCAGCTGGAACTTCCGCAGGAGTGGATTGCCTGACAAGGACGGTCTGTTGCCGGGATAGTTGCCAGTTGGTTGCCGGGTTCGTTGCTGATAAATTTATGGTTTTGATATGGAAAAAGCCCGTAAATAAAGGATTTTTATTATCTATCTATGTTTCCGGCAACGAAAGCAACGAGATTTTACAAGAAAATTTGAAAAGTAAGAAATCAGGGTCAGACGATAGTTTACAGGTTTTTTGATGTCCGTTGCCGGACTTCGTTGCC
>ENA-UERZ01000219-UERZ01000219.1-human-gut-metagenome-genome-assembly--contig:-NODE-219-length-66614-cov-10.645761_pt1 | contig 66614 bp, 68 predicted proteins | sample MGYA00242997_ERZ507998 | MGnify/ENA primary metagenome ERZ507998 (study PRJEB26167, sample SAMN06115470) | human gut metagenome | host: Homo sapiens | place: China:Henan | collected 2016-06-23... | reverse complement strand
GGTGGGGTTTGGGGAGGGGGAGGAGAAACTTTCTGCAGAAAGTTTCTCCTCCCCCTCCTCAATGCCTCTCTGTCCTCAAATATCTTCGTTAGCGCTTCGCGTAGGCTTTGGGCCCTTCCATATAATAGTCACCGCCCTCGACATCGCCCACGACGATGACGGGGAAGTCCACGACCTCCATCGCCGCCAGCGCTTCCGGGCCGAGCTCGGCATAGGCCAGCACCGTATACGAACGGATGCAGCGGGACAGCAGCGCCCCGGCGCCGCCGGTAGCCGCGAAATAGACCGTCCCGTAACGCTGCATGGCGTCCTTGACCGCCTGCGAACGGTTGCCTTTGCCGATCATGCCGGAAAGCCCCTTTTCCATCAGGCGCGGCGCGTAGGCGTCCATACGGCCTGAGGTCGTCGGCCCGGCGGAACCGATGGCCTGCCCCGGCTTGGCCGGAGAGGGCCCCACATAATAAACAATCTGATCGCGCAGATCCACGGGTAGGGGCTCTCCCCTGTCCAGCGTCTCCACCATGCGCTTGTGGGCGGCGTCGCGGGCCGCGTAAATGGTCCCCGAAATGAGGACTCTGTCACCGATATGCAGTGAACGCACCTTGTCTTGAGTAAGGGGCGTCGTCAAACGGATGGGTTCGGACACGGAAATCTCCTGTTTGCCCCCTCGCCTGAGGCGGGGACTGGAAGTGATTACAGTTCCGCCTCGGCGTGGCGCGCAGCGTGGCAATTGATGTTCACCGCCACCGGGAGGCTGGCGATGTGCGTGGCGCAAAACTCCACGTTGACCTTGAAAGCCGTGGTCGTCCCGCCGAGCCCCTGCGGGCCCGTCCCGAGATCGTTCAGGAGGCCGAGGAGCTCTTCCTCAAAGGCCGCATACCGGGGATCGGGGTTGCGGGTGTCCACGTCGCGCATGGCGGCGCGCTTGGCGCACAGGCCCGCCAGCTCAAGCGTACCGCCGATGCCCACGCCGACCACCATCGGAGGACAGGGGCTCGAACCGGCGGCCTTCACCGTATCCACCACAAATTTCTTCACGCCTTCAATGCCGTCAGCGGGGACGAGCATCTTGAGGGCGCTCTTGTTTTCACTGCCCGCCCCTTTGGGCGCCAGCTTCAGGCGGATGCGATCGCCGGGCACAAGGCGCACATGCAGCACGGCGGGCGTGTTGTCCCCGGTGTTCTTGCGCTCGAACAGCGGCTCGGCCACGGAGGATTTCCGCAGATAGCCTTCCGTATACCCTTTGGCGACCCCGGCGTTGACGGCCTCTTCAAACGAACCGCCCACGACATGCACATCCTGCCCGACTTCGGCGAACACGACGGCAAGGCCGGTATCCTGACAAATAGGCGTGTTCTCCGAAGCCGCGATGTCTGCGTTCAGCAAAAGCTGACGCAACACATCCTTGCCGGAAGGCGAGGCCTCCCGTTCCACGGACGACTCGATGGCCCGGTACATCACATCCGGCAAGCGGCAGCAGGCGGCGACGGCCAGCTCCGCGACGGTATCCGTTATGGCTGAAACATGAATTTCGCGCACGGCACTCTCCTCAAGCATAAAGACGTAACAAAACGAACCGCCTCGGACACGACACGGCGGGGGAATTCCCGCCTTGTTTGGGTTCTCACTGTTATCATGCGACTGTGCGGCGCACAAGCGCCGCCGAAAGAATAAAGATCAAACATTCTCCCCGGAACGGCGCGCTTTGCGATCTTGCCGTATGCTGGCTAAACGGGTATGATTCTTCGCTTGAGACAAAAACGGCGCCCGAGAAAGCGCTGATAGCAACCATAACCATCAGGATAGGCCCCATGAGCAACCATTTTGAAGGACTTGGCAAAACCTGGCTGACCCTTTTGAACGATCCCGAGAAGGAAGTTCCCGCCGTCGTCATGCAGGTGATGAAGGAAGGAAAGACCCGTGATTGTTGGCAGCGCAAGGACTCCAAGGAAGAAACCATGGTGCTGGCCTGGCCGGTAGAAACAGGATTCCGCGCGGGCGTCACCGTCCACGGGAACGCGAGCGAACAGCTCCGTCCCGTGTCGACCTATCCCCTGCTGGAAGGCGCGCCCAACGATATGACCGTGAACGAGACGTATCTCTGGCAAAACGAAACCGAAGGCGAAGTGTCCGCCACCTGCAACGAAGGTGCCAACCCGCTCTGGTTCTACTCGCCGTTTCTGTTCCGCGACCGTGAAAATCTCACCCCCGGCGTCCGCCATACCTTCCTTATCGCCGGGCTCGCCTACGGCCTGCGCCGCGCCCTCCTCGACGAAATGACCATTACCGAAGGTGTGGAATACGAGCGTTACGTGGCGGAATGGCTGGCCCAAAATCCGGGCAAGACCCGCCTCGACGTGCCGCAGCTCACCGTGGATCTCAGGGGCGCCCGCATCGTCGTCCCCGGCGATGTCGCCAGCGAATATCAGATCCGCGTCCCGGTCACGTCTGTAGAAGAAATGTACATCCAGAACGAAAAAATTTATATGCTGATCGTGGAGTTCGGCCTCAATACCCCGAACCCGCTCCGCTTCCCCCTCTACGCTCCCGAGCGCGTCTGCAAGATCGTCCCGCAAGCCGGGGATGAAATCGACGCCATCATCTGGCTTCAGGGCCGTATCATCGACTAGATCCCCAGCTGCCTGAGGAGGGCATTTCCCGGCCTCGGGCAGCAGTGCCCCTCCTCCGGAACGACGCAGAAAGGAGCCCCGCCGTGTCCATGCACGAAATCGAAGACTATATCGAAGAGGCCATACGGGTCGTATCCCGTTCCGATATGCCCGTTTCCGAAAAGCGGAGCATGATTTATTCGCTGCTCAGGCTGGAGGAGTACGGCGATTGCGGGTTCACCAACCTGCGGACGCTGAAAGAGATGATGGACTGCCAATACACCTTCGTCTTCGACAAGACGGAGATGTATGACTATGAGGCGAATCGGGGCTATTACGACGACCTTTCCAAGAAAGGCGGCTGTTCACAGGGCGCTCCCTATACGCTCGTCGCCCGTGATGCCGTGACCAACGAATGGGTAAAGCACGGCGACAAGGTTTGCATCGACAGCGGCTCCGACGCGTGGCGAGGCATGGTGACCGCCGGGGCCATTGCCGGCGAGGGCGCGGCCCCCGTGGAACGGCTGGAAAATCTGGACGTGCTGCGAAAGGTGAAGAAGCTTTGGGGCCCGATGGACGACTACTTCATGCAGGCGCACGGCGGCCTCTTCCTCCTTTCCGGAGCCATTGACGATTTGCCGGAAGAGGAATTCCCCGAACACTTCGGCATGACCAAACAGGACTTTGAGGACGAATACGGCGACTAGCCGTTCTCCGTTTTCAGAACGGACCGCCACCGGACGGCCCAGTACAGCGACTTTTTGAAAGGAAACAGACAATGCGCAGCCAAAAAATGACGTTCGGTCTTGAAAAGGCCCCCCATCGCTCCCTGCTCTACGCGCTCGGCCTGACCCGCGAAGAGATGAAACGCCCGCTCATCGGCGTGGTGAACGCCGCCAACGAAGTGGTCCCCGGCCACCTGCATCTCGGCAAAATCGCCGAGGCCGTCAAGGCGGGCATCCGCATGGCGGGCGGCACGCCTATGGAGTTCCCGGCCATCGCCGTGTGCGACGGCCTGGCCATGAATCATGAAGGTATGCGCTTCTCCCTGACCTCGCGGGAAGTCATCACCGACTCCATCGAAATCATGGCTACGGCACATCCTTTCGACGCGCTGGTGTTCATCCCCAACTGCGACAAGATCGTCCCCGGTATGCTCATGGCCATGATGCGCCTGAACCTGCCCTCCATCATCATGAGCGGCGGCCCCATGCTGGCGGGACGGAACAACACCGACCTCATCAGCGTGTTTGAAGGCGTCGGCGCGGTCCGTAACGGCACCATGACCGAAGAAGAGCTGGAAGACCTGACCGAAAACGCCTGTCCCGGCTGCGGTTCCTGTTCCGGCATGTACACCGCCAACACCATGAACTGCCTGTGCGAAGCCATGGGCGTGGCCTTGCCCGGCAACGGCACGACGCCCGCCGTGTCCGCCGCCCGTATCCGCCTTGCCAAACAGGCGGGTATGCAGGTCATGGAACTTCTCGAAAAGAACATCCGCCCCCGCGACATCGTGACCGAACAATCCGTCCACAACGCTGTGGCGGCGGACATGGCTCTCGGCGGCTCCACCAACACGACCCTCCACCTGCCCGCCGTATTCGGGGAAGCCGAACTGAGCCTGTCTCTGGACATCTTCGACGACATCAGCCGCAAGACGCCCAATATCTGTAAGCTTTCTCCCGCCGGGACGCAGCACATCGAAGACCTGCACCGCGCGGGCGGCATCCCCGCCGTCATGGGAGCCCTGCTCGACAAGGGCCTCGTGCACGGCGAGGCGCTCACCGTCACCGGTAAGACGGTGGCTGAAAATATCAAGGAACTCAAGGCCCACATCATTGACCCCGACGTCATCCGTATCGACAAGCCCTACGCCAAGGAAGGCGGCATCGCCATCCTGCGCGGCAACCTCGCGCCCGACGGCGCCGTGGTGAAGCAGTCCGCCGTGGCTCCCGAAATGATGGTCCGCGACGTGACCGCCCGCGTGTTCAACAGCGAGGAAGAAGGCGTGGAAGCCATCCTCGGCGGCAAGATCAAAAAGGGCGACGTGGTGGTCATCCGGTATGAAGGCCCCCGCGGCGGCCCGGGTATGCGCGAAATGCTGACCCCGACGTCAGCCATCGTGGGCATGGGCCTCGGCGCGGATGTGGCGCTCATCACGGACGGCCGTTTTAGCGGCGGCAGCCGGGGTGCGGCCATCGGCCACGTATCCCCCGAAGCGGCGGACGGCGGGCTCATCGGGCTCGTGCAGGACGGCGACACCATCCATATCGACATCCCCGGCCGTAAGCTGGAACTGGTCGTCCCCGAAGCGGAAATCGAAGAACGCCGCAAACACTTCGTCCCCGTGGAAAAAGATGTAAAATCCCCGTTCTTGCGCCGTTACGCCAAGCTGGTGACCTCCGCATCCACCGGCGGTGCGTACAGGAAGATCTAAAGCTGTCTCCGAGCGGCTACCATTTAAAAGCCATCCCCCAGCCTCCTTCATTCGGGAGGCTGGGGGAATTCTTTTAGGCTTCTGGCATTTTTCTGGCCCCTACGTGGAGAATAGGGTTCGGGGGAGCCTCAAGCCTACTCTTTCGCTCCTTTGCACCTTAACCCGAAAAAAACTCTCTTGCCGATTGGAGGAAATACGGGACTGGTGAGCTCATATGGTAACCGTTTTGTACCGTTCACTCCCCATTTACCAGAATGGGGCCGTTGGGGACCGAGAGTTTTCCTCTTATCAAAGTTTTTTTGTTAAATTTTTATAAAATAAATACAGCATATTAACTATACGTTTCAACTTTTTTTCATTTTCCCCTTTTTTCTCGTTGACAGCGGTGGATGATTTTTATAAATAGTTCTGGCTGTGCAGCTGCGGCGAGCAGAAAAGCACGGTAAACGTCCCCATCGTCTAGCCGGCCCAGGACAGCGGCCTTTCACGCCGTCAACAGCGGTTCAAATCCGCTTGGGGACGCCACTAGTAAACTAGAGGCGCATCACTTTACCCTAAAATCAGGGTATTATGGTGCGCTTTTTGTATTATAAGCACCCCGCCCTTGTAAAGCCCCTCTTCAAGGCTTCCAAGCCGCATCGTCCCATTCAAGTGCGTTGCGGCCTAGCTCCTTCCGGGCGCTTCTATCTCCGCGCCTCATCCCTCAAGATTTCTCTTCCCTGCGAAGAAACCGACCGCAAGGCCGTACTCCTGGCACTCGTCATCGCGGCGCTGTGCATCTGTGGGCTGGCCTCTCCCCTACCCCCCTTTTCCATTCAAAAGGGAGGGCAGCCAGAGCCTACCCGAACCTCCATCCCCTCGTCGCCAGACACCTCGGCATCCGCATAATGTACTCGCCACCGCTGCGGCCTGTCCACAGCATGATCACGTCGATCCGCCCGCTGGTAATCCGCTGCACGCACAATTTCGCTGGAGCCATGCTGTACTGTTCGAGCCTACGCATGAGACTGAGACGACGCTGAACGCTGCACCGCTGATCTTCTGAACCGTCAGCTCAGAAAGCAATCCCCCTTTGAGGAATGCATTCCAGATGACGTCTGGCGGCGCATGAGCCAAGAAGACCGTGAGAATACCCCACGCTGCCGCACCAAATGGGTCTGGATCGTTGATGACGCCTTGCCCTCCTACTACCGGACCTACGCTGGCCATGAGTACACATGGAAGGTCGGCGTCAACTACGTTGGCGAACGGCTCAACGGTGGCCACTGGATTGATGAGTAGCCACAAGGGACGGCGATGACTGACGAACAAATCAAAGAACTTTTTGATACAGTACCCGCCGTTGCCGATAGCTGTATCGAATCGCTACGTCCGGCACCCTTCCTCCGCTCAATAAGCCGTTGCTTGTCGGCTTCGGTAAATACCGGCCTGATCTATGGGGCAGTCAATCCCAACTATCCCGGCATGACATGGAGGGAACTCCTCGATAAGGGCGAAAAGATGCGGAAAAACATCAGGCTGTTTACGGTGAATCCCGAATATTACCTGAACCTCGAACGATTCCGTGCCCCCTTCATGAGCTTCTGCTTTCATGACGGCAAAGGCTACGTCGCGGAAGACGGATGCCACCGCGCCTGCATCGCAAAGTTCTTCCTCTATTCGCAACCCTCTCCATTTCTGCGCGGCGTTCATTTCACTGAGGTCCAGACGGACGCCCGCATGACGAACCTCTTTTACAGGCTCAAAAAACTTCTTCCCACGTGGTGCGCGGCGTTCCCCAACTCACAGGAAGTCACCCGCAATGACGACGCCAAAGAATGGAGCATGTCTTTCTATGGGAACACCCTGCGCATTGAAAATCACCACAGGAAGAGCTTCAACGCCGACTTTCAGGCCGAAGAACTGGAAGAAGGCCTGCTCCCGGCCCTGCTGAATCCCTTCAAACACCGCTTCGGAACGTATCGCAATCTTTTGAATTGAGAGGAATCCATGATCCAACGCCTCTTCATTGCCGAAAAACCGTCACTCGGCAAAGCCATTGCCGTTGAACTTGGCGTCACGCAGACTTGTCAGGGGTATATAGTCTGTGGGAACGACGCCGTGACCTGGTGCTTCGGGCATTTGCTGGAACAGTATGATCCCGATGATTATGATGAAGCATGGAAGCTGTGGCGAAGAAGCTCCCTACCCATGATTCCCCGTGAGTGGCGGCTCAAGCCCAAGGAAAGCACCCGCGCTCAACTTCAGGTAATCAGCAATCTGCTCGGTGAGGCCGCTACGGTCGTCAACACGGGCGACCCGGACAGGGAAGGCTAACTCCTCGTGGATGAAGTCCTCGAACACTTCCGCTACACCGGCCCGGTTCAGCGCATCTGGCTGGCATCCCTCGATTCCCGGTCTATCCAAAAAGCTCTGGCAACACTGAAGGACAACCGGGATTACGCCAACCTCAGAGATTCCGCCCGCGCCCGCTCACAGGCCGACTGGCTCATAGGCATGAACGCCACCCGCGCCATGACGCTCCGGGGCAGGGAGTCGGGACGGGATGGGGTGTTGTCGATGGGGCGCGTCCAGACGCCCACCCTTGCCCTTGTCGTCAATCGGGATCGGGAAATCGCAGCCTTCACCCCCATTGATTATCTCGTCCTTCAGGCAACGCTCCAGCACGATGCGGGGACGTTCTCAGCCATCTTCAAGCCTTCGGAAACCCAACCCGGGCTAGACAGCGAAGGCCGTCTCGTCGATGGAGCCACCGCCCAAGGCATCATGGATGCTGTGTGCGGCAAAAACGGCATCATCACCTCCGTCACACGCGAAAAGAAGAAAAAGCCAGTCCCCCCTGCCACATTGCCTTTCCTCGCTTCAGAAGGCCGCGTCCTCCAAGCTCGGCATGACCGCGCAGCAGATTCTGGATACCGCGCAGTCGCTCTATGAAAAGAAGCTGACGACGTATCCGCGTACCGACTGCCGCTATCTGCCCGAAGAGCAGTTCGGTGACACCGCCCGGATCATTACCGCCCTTTTCGGCCTTGAGGCCGTAACCGCTAAGGCCGATTCCGCATTGAGAGGCCCCGTCTGGGATACGAAGAAGATCACGGCCCACAACGCGATTATCCCTACCGGGGAAGAGCCTCGGAGCCTCACGGCACAGGAAAAGGAGCTGTACCTGATGATCGCCGTCCAGTTCTATCCCCTATGCTCTACGAGGCCCAGAAGATTCTGGCCACCATCGTGGAAACGGCATGGGAAGCCCGTGGCCGGATGATCATAGAGCCGGGCTGGACCGGATTTGCTGCTGAAGAGGACTATGAGGACGCCAAAAAGAAAGAGGCCGAACAGTCGCTGCCGTCCGTCGGCAACAATGACGCCGTGCTCTGCGCCGACGTGGACGCCCTCAAAAAGAAAACCACGCCGCCTTCCAGGTTTTCTGAAGGTTCACTGATCGAGGCGATGGCCAACGTCCACCGTTTCGTTTCCGACGCCAAGGCCAAGGCCGTTTTAAAGGAAAATGAAGGCATCGGGACGGAAGCGACACGGGCGAGTATCCTTGAAACCCTCAAGGGCCGTGGGTTCATCGCAGCCAGCGGCAAATCCATTGTGTCCACGCCGCTCGGCCAGTCCCTCATCGACATGACCCCGGACACGCTCCGCGATCCGGTCACTACGGCCCAATGGGAACAACGCCTTGAAGCCATAACCCGTGGGGAAACCTCTCTGGAAGACTTCATGCGTGAACAGTATGCAGCTCTTCCTTTGCTTTTGGCCCCCGTCCTCTCCACCTCTGCCGCACTTCAGCCCGGTGCCTTCCCCTGCCCGAAGTGTGGCAAGGCGTTGCGCCGGCGCGAAGGGAAAAACGCCGGCGAATTTTTCTGGAGCTGCTCCGATGCCGATTGCAGGACGTTTTTGCCGGATGAGGACGGTAAACCCGGCAAACCGCGAGAAAGGGCCATACCCTCGGAGTATCCATGCCCCGTCTGCGGTCGCCCCCTTTACTCAGGGAAAAACGATAGGGGGACATATTGGGCTTGCTACAACAAACAAGGGCATCCAGACGGTAACAATGTCTTTCTGCCCGATGACAACGGCAAGCCCGGTCAGCCTAAACCTCGGACTCCGAGAATCGTGACCGAATTCATCTGCCCGGACTGCGGCAAACCGTTGCTCATCAGACAGGGCACAAACGCAAAAGGCCCGTGGACGATGTTCTCCTGCTCAGGCTTTCCTCAGTGCAAGGCATCGTTCTGGGACAAGGACGGCAAGCCGAACTTCAACAATAGAGTGAAACACTAACCAGCCAAAAGGATTTCGGCATGTTGCTGCACATCACCCCCAAGCTTCTCACCGCCCATGCATTCTCCACCGCAGGCCTCGCCTCCGTCGAGATCCCCGAGTTTCGCCTCAAGCTCTCCGGAGAGAAGGAACTTATGACAAGAAAGCCCTTCTCGAACAAACGCTACTATGTCGGATGCCGAAGGTCCGGCAAGGCAAGCAGCGGCTTTCTCCTGGAACTCCCCCATACCGTTGACGAGTACACGGTCATTTCAGAGTGGGAAACAGTATCCGGCCTGCATACCCATACGGTCCGCTACGTCGTCCTTGATAACGAGCTGGACGCCGCCAGCGACGAGATGCTGCTATGGCCTGGAGACGGAGCCATCTTTTCAGACCGTTGCCCGGAATACGTCAAAAGCCTCACCCCGGTTAATTACGCCCCGCTCATGGAAATGCATCGTGGGACATATCGAGGCGAATGCCATGACATCTATGGCCCCGGCGGTATCATCATGGAGCGCAAACAGAGCTTCCGTATCCCCACCATCGAAAGGGAACGCCTGACGCTCGATGTCGGCTTTAACCTACCCTCCCCGGATACTGCCTTCGTCCTCTCCTAGAGGAATTCACCCACAACCCAAGGAGTACCTCCAATGAGCCTCATGAAAACTTCCATCCCCTTGACCGTCTACCGCGTCGAGCCCTCCACTTTGGCCAACGTCACCGGCGACAGGATCAGACAGTACGCTTTCCGTTCCATCGACCAAACGCCGGACGAGCTAGGCTCCGGCTTTGTCCCGGATACTGATATGTTCGCGGATCTCAACATCTCGATCCCCGAAAAGGGCAACTACATGAACTTCGGCTTCCGCATTGATACCCGAAAGGTTCCCTCAACCATTTTCAAGAAGCACCTCGCCGAGATGACTCAGGAGGAACTCCAGCGCACCGGCAAGACGTTTCTGTCCAAAAACAGAAAAAGGGAGCTCAAGGAACTCTGCAAAACCAGGCTACTCTCAAAGACCGAGCCTCGCCCCTCCATGTCTGGCGTCGCCATAGACAAGACAACGGGGCTCGTCTACTTCGCCAGCACGTCCAAGTCAGTACTCGAACTCTTCGAAAAGTATTTCAAGACGGCGTTCAACGGTGAGCTCGAACGCCTCTCTCCCAGCACTTTGGCTGCCTCCGACTCCGATCATCCCCTCGAAGATTTCATGCGTGACTTGTATACCGAAAGTATGGCGCTTTCCCTTAACGGAAAAGAATATCACATTACCGAACAGGGTAAGGCTACCCTTTCCCAAGCTGGCGGCGCTACCGTTTCCGTGACCGACGTTCCGAACAGCGCCCTTGCTGGCCTTGAATCCGGCCTGCTCTTCAAAAGCCTGAAGATCAGACTCTCAACAATGCCTGACGACGAACTCGTCTCTGTCTTCACGCTCAACGCCGACTTCAGTTTCTCCGGCCTGAAGACGCCACGCATAAAAATCGAAAAGGGCAATGACGATCCTGATGCGAGCTTCATGCTGAAAATAGGCTTCATCGGAGAGACTGTGACTGCCATGCACTCACTCTTCCGGCAACATGCGGGCAACTAGGGAGAACATCATGAAAAGACTGCTCTTGCTCTTTCTTTTGTGTTTTGGGCTGGTCTTGCCAGGGGTGGCTGCTGATGGAACCAGCTTTAATCCTACAACAATTTCTGTCAAAAGCGTGGGTGCTTCGATCCCCGTTGGAACGGTGATTACTTGGCCTTCCAACTCATGGCCTTCTGATAGAGATAACTGGCTGGAATGTAACGGGCAATCCATATCCAGCGCAGTATACCCGGAACTGGTCGGGGTTGTCGGCAGCCGGGTACCCGATTACCGGGGACGTTTTCTGCGCGGCCTCCAGTCCGGGCATAGCGTCGGACAGACCGTGGCCAACTCGATCAAGAGCCACAACCATACGCAGCCGACGCACACGCATTCGTTTTCCGGCCAGCTCGTCAGCACGGCCTTGAGCGGCACGGCGGCGGGGCAATCCTTCTCTTCTGCGGCAAATCTCGGAGTCAGCGGATGGGCTGCCGGACAATCCATCACGAGCGGAGGAGCGGGTGGACAAACATATCAGGCAGTACAAAGCTCAGGGGGAACATGGATTTCCATCAGCCAAACTGGAAATGATTCGGGAATCGCTGGAGGCAGAGTTTCTATTCAACGAACGACTGAAGAAGCACTAAAAGGTACTAGTCCTTTTGGCGATAGAAATACTTTGGTTGTTCCCGGTGTCTATGAATCCAGATCCGGAGGGGGGGCAGGGTTCACTGTAGGTGGTTCTTCCACAGTAGCCGCAACGACTTCAGGAGGTTCGATCTGGGGCAGCACAGGCGGCGGAAGCATTTCCGGTACGGCCAGTGGCACAGTAAGCGGAACGACCAATGCCAGCGGCGTTTCTGGGGCACTTCGAAATGGAAGTGTAAGCGGAAGTATCGGTGCAGGTGGGGGAACCCCTACCGATTATACGGGAGGAGCAGAGACAGCTCCTGATCATATCTATGTGCGCTGTCTTATTCGCGCAAAACCATAAATACATATTTATATAATTACATATTTATATAAGATAAGGTAACGCCAAAGTAAATTCTTCCCTGGCGTTGCCTTATTTTATTATCCACCTGTATTTCAAAGTTATCTTGCTCTGATAAGATACCGAACAGCACGGTTCACCGGGCGGACTTCACCGACCACAGGAGTAACACGCGACACATCAAAACTGTAGCGTATCTGGTTATAGTCATCGCCTTCTTGTACACCTGCATTCCCGGCAGGCCAAAACGCTCCACTTGATCCCCCTTGGTTATCGTGTCCAGACCAATCACCGCCTACAAAGGTTCCCCAAATCGTCCTGATTCCATCTCCCTGAAGCTGGCCAAGTGCCGCGCTGGAATGCGTCACGGTGCCGTAATGTGTACTCGTCTGTGAACCTTGGCCGCGCAGGAATATCCCCCGGTAATCGGGTACCCGGCTGCCTATAACCCCGACCAGTTCCGGGTACACTGGTAGGAAGACAAAAAGGGATTGCTGTGCCTTACGTTCCGGGGGATGACAGGCGAGGCAAACCATATACGAATTTTGACGGATGGAGCGTAGTCACAGTATTTCCCCCTTGGAGGGAAGATTATGGCAACAATCCGTTATTCCATGCGCCAGAAAAAATGGATAGTGACGTGGAAAGTACGAGGTGCAACTTTTCATCACGAATGCGCATCTGAAGAGTCTGCTCTTTCGTTCTCCGAAATCCAGAGGACCATATCCCAAAAAGAGAAGGAACGGTTCACGCAAACCAAGCCCATCCGCAAAAGCATCACCATCCGGGAACTGTTCGATCACCACTTCAGCCTGTGCTCAAAACGTCCGATAACAATCAAGCAGGATCTCTATCACGCCAGACCTCTGCTCCAATCCCTAGGAACCAAGCAAGTAGCGTCCATAACTCAAAAAGAAATTCTGGCTTTTTGCAAATCCCAGAAAGCATCTGGTCTGGCCCAATCCACGATCCACAGGCGGATTTCTCTGCTGCGTTCAATCGCAAGTTGGGGAAAAAGAGAAGGGTATCTATCTTCAGCCATTGAGAATTGCTCCGTTTCAAAAGGGAAAGCCAGAAGAACTCCCCCGCCGACCGTCTCGGAACTCAATGCACTCCTGCGCGTCGCTGTGCCGCATGTCCAGCGCGTCATCCTACTCGGCATTTATACGGGTGCCCGCATCGGCCCGAGTGAACTCTTTTCCCTGAAATGGGATGATGTGGACCTCACACACGGCGTCATCAGTATGCCCAACGCAAACAAGGGTAGCAAACTGAAAAAACGAGACATTCCCATTCGTAAGGATCTGATCCCCACTCTCGCCCGCTGGCAACACCAAGACGCGGACTGTCCATATGTCATCAACTGGTCGGGAAAACCGGTCCGGAAAATAGCCGCCGCATGGAAAACTGCACTCCAGAAGTCAGGCATCAGGGCTATCCGGCCATATGATCTGCGCCACGCCTACGCAACCTACTCCATCCGGTCTGGAGCCGACATCAAGACTAGCGCAGAGATCATGGGACATGAAAACGCCAGGATGATCCTCGAAGTCTATGAGCATGTCGATTGGGCACAAAAAGTCAGGGCCATCGAGGGAATGCCGGATTTTTCGCTCTAGCTCCGAAAGCCGTCCGCAACCCCATCCATGAACGACGTCCGCGAAAGCGCGAGATAGACGAGCCAGGCGCAAAGTATTGGGTACGGAATACCGTGCCAGCACTCAACGACAGGAAACACCTTGTCCACTCTGAAATCGAAAATCAGTATGGCAATCCAGCGGATAAAGACGCTGATCATAAGCGCAATGCCAAAACACAGAATCCGTGCGGACCTGAATGCCGTAGCCAAAAAGAACGCGGGCACAAGTATGAACTTTCCCAACAGACAGAACAGAAAAAGCTGAAGGAGGAAATCCATAAGCCACCTCCATTCGTCGCCAAGCCAGAATACCGCGCCGAGAAGCAACATGACCGTACTCAGCCCCGAAAAGACAGCACGCATGACAACCTCCATGACGGGGCATCCCAATGGGATGCCCCTAGCTAATAGGTTAGGCGAGTAAGATCTCCTTCATCTTACCATTCGGACAACGCTCCTTGATGAGCCGTATCATTTCGTGGAAGGTACATTTGCGCGGTTCGGATTACCACAGCCATATTCCTGACGGCTATACGCTGGTGCGAAACGTGGTTCTTCCCGAACACAAGGCCGTCATCGTCAATGAATGGGGAAAAATGACCGCAAAAGAACTCAAAAAACTCAAAAAACAGAAGAACTCCCCCGAACCCAAAGAAGAAAACGATACGCCAAACGAATAATTTCAAAAAGGAAAATAGGATGGAAATAGAACAGGCCACCACTCAGGAAGTCTTCGAGCCCACCATTGAAGACATGATCCAAACCGAAAGCGGCATTCCTACGACTACCTCCCTCGTCATCGCTCAGGTATTCGACAAGGAGCACAAGAACGTCCTCCGCGACATTCAAAACTTGGAATGTTCCCCCCAATTTCGTCAGCTCAATTTTGAGCTATACGAATATTCCAAGGACTTAGACATAGGTGTCCGAAAATATCCCGCCTACCGGCTCACCCGCGACGGCTTTGTCTTCCTCGCGATGGGCTTCACCGGCAAAAAGGCGGCGGCATGGAAGGAACGTTTCCTTGAAGCCTTCAATACGATGGAAGCGGCCCTGCTCAGACAACAGCGCCAGAGAGAAGCCGCACGTCTCAGACAACGCCAGCGGCAAGAGACGGCCCCCAAGGAACTGGAACAGCCCGCCCCCCGGACATGGGAGAAGCCCGAGTTCTTCCGCTCCGCACGAAAGCTCACCAAGGCCCAAACGGAATCCCTCCTCGGTGTCCTCAATATGGAATGCCTCCTCCAGAATCGCCAACCTGAAGACGCGCTCAAAGAGCTGCTCACGTTCTTCCTCCTCTCCAGCCTAGAAGACATGGGCCAGTCCGACTACCGCCATGCCGTCTTTTCCGTGATGAAAAGAATGCTCCTGACCTCCGGCAAAACCTCGGAAGACGCTCAGGCATCTCCCCAATATGCCGCCGCCATAGACGGCCTCATCAATTTCTGGAACCACTCCTCAGACTTTACCAAAAGCGATATTCAAAACTACGTCCAGAACAAATGCGGCCTTTCTCTTCAGGAAGGCATCTCTTCCGATTCTGACGGCCTGAAGGTTCTCTTCACCCTATGGGGAGGCATCTCCCATTACGACCTACGGTTGAACTGACCCCAACGGAAAAGCCCGGCATCAAACTGTGATGCCGGGCTTTTCCTGTAATACGGCCCGATGCCCCAAGCATGGCGAAAACTTTTCAGTCCAGTATCCACTTCACCGTATCCTTTGTGGCCACAAGCCCGTACTCGCCGCTCTCTGACTCGAAAAGCCACCAATCCCGGCTGATCCGTTTCGCCCTGCCGATGCCCACGGTTTCAGTAGTCCGAGGAACCGCGACGGACACGGTGGACGGATCGGCCCGAATACCTACCCACAGCTTTTCAAGGTTCCTGTACCGCATCAGGTCCCCAAGCCAGACAGACTTTTGATATGCTGACATTGTTCAATCTTTTTTCTTGTCTGAATTTTGCTAGTAACTCTTTACCAGCAACGATAACGTAAGAGAGGATGCTATGTACAGAGATGGTACACTTGAGGAACTAATAAAAGATCTTGAAGAAGAGCGTGCATCTAAAAGACTTCGTGAACTTGATCCAGAATTACTACTCAAGCCTGATATTTGGATTGTTACACCAGAAGAAGGAGCTTGTGAGAAATGCAAATCTTTTGCTAAAAAACTTTTTTTTGAAAAACCACAACGTCCTCATCCAAACTGCAAATGTAAAATACAACGAATCTTACCCGAAAAAACAGCTCAAAAGGCATTGATAAAAAATACACCTATTGTTACAGATCTCTTGAGGGGAGATACTTCTCCTCTCTTTTTGTTTTTTCAGCAAATTCAGTTATTAATGTACATATAAAGAATTTAAATCCAGTACGTTGTGCAGATGTAAATATTGACAGTTATAATGAATTGGGTAAAGAATCAAAAAGTTCTTATTTGCTTCCTCTTAGTTCCGTTGTTTTTACGTTTTCATATTTTCGTGAAGCCCCTGTGGATTGGAAACTTGTACTTGTAACAAATTTTGATGATGCACAACTATTATGCACAGTAAAAAATATAGAATAGTACAGTTGTTTATATTCTTAATATCTATACTTATTTTTTTTGTACATGCACAGGCAAAAGAAGTCATTCTTGACTGTGTTGATGTTAAAGAAATTCAATGTATTGCATTAGAATTAAAACAAATAAACAAATGTAGTTTGTTGTTTAGTGCTGATGCAAGATCAAAATTCGATTTAAAAGATGTACCTTCTGAAGAAATAATCACTATTTTTGTATCAGAAATGGCTGTTTCATCGATGACATCCAGTGTTTTCTTTACTGGTTCTCGTGTCGAAATGGATGTGCCTAAAGCGAGAATACTTCATACACAAATATGTAAAAATATTCCAATGAGGGCATATTATTTTGATCAAAAGACACACAGAAGAGTATCCACGTCATTTTAAAAAACACTCCACGACGGCAATATGCAGAAAGGAAACACCCACAGCCAACCAATAAGGTCGCGAGTAGCCCCGTAGAGCGTATTTTCTGCCCGCTAGTACGAAGCACACTGATTGCTGCGCTTGAAGAAGAAACTTTGAAGTAGTGATAAAGCCCCGGAAAGCCCCTTTTCCGGGGCTTTCTTTTTTTGGGCATATCCCGTGAAACGCTAGAAAAACGATTCTAGGCCCATTTCTGAGGCGAAAAGGAAGGCAAACTTCCCTTATGCTACTACCTCTGTAATATCATATTCTTTCTGGATTGTAAGTTCCCACACGCTGACTTCCCCCGTATCCCTGTTAAGCACGGCGATACGATTTTCATCTTCTTCATTCAAATTATATGACTCAGCGAAATCCTGAACTGCATAACGTGCATCTTTCCATTGTCCTGCGTGTTGCCAATTTTCTTCCCAATTAAATCCAGGTAACTGTATTACACTTTCAAAAATACAATAAAAAGCATATGAGACTACGGGATATTATCACTTATTTATATAGTAACTGTACTCACAGCGTCGATGTATTTGCCTCAATACCACATAGTTGATATTGAACCCACCATTTTTTGTAGCAATGCAAACATATATATAATATTTCTAGATATTCAACAGAATCATACTGATATATTTTCATATTTATATCTATTCCTTGACAAAAAGGACACTCATGCTCAGAAAAATCTTTATACTCATCAAGTGATTTCATATAGTTGACTCCTCAAGGAGAACCCTGTATTTCCGATATACAGAAATACAGGGTTATATAAACATAGTATTACAGATTTACGGGTAATTCTATTGGCGCAAACATCTTCAGCCAATGCCCCGCGATGACATAACCGACATGTCGGGGCTCACCATCGGCCCCGTTTTCAACATACATTTTTGCGATTCTACTCCCACTGCTTCCAACCTTTTCCCGCAGCTCCCTGACCGTTCTCGCATAGAAATGATTTCCATACTGATCTAAGTACAGCATCAATGTACCATTCATGTCTTCTCCTAAAGAAAAAAGCGATCCGTCTCCGAATCGCCTTCAATGATATATAAAGAATAAAAAGAACCTATTGCACAATCTCTCCCTTTTCCCACAGTTCGTTGCAGGAAAGGTCTAGATTATCATTCCAAGTGACACCATATCCACCAGCATCAACACGAACCTGATTGAAGAGAACTGGCTCTTCCAGTATCTGAAAAGCAGGTATAGACCTGATCAGTGGCTCCATATTGTACTGCTTTACCGTATTATCCCAAAAACAGACCAAAAGATGCTTATTGGGAAGAGGATTGACGGAATGAATACGATAGAACATTGCGTACCTCCTACTTAAACGAGAGGGGGAAGCTGGATAAACTCCTGAGTATCCCACATTTTTTGCAGGGCCTCCCTGTGTTCTCCAGCCCACTCTTGAACAAGAAATAATGCCTTACGGGGTAAATCCCCTTCAATCATATCAAGTCTATTCAAGTCTATGACGCCGACATATTCGCCATAGATGGCATGGAAGTGAGGCGGATTGTGTTCCCCCGCCAAAAAGTACATTTTGATGATGATACCGTAGAACCTTGCGATGACAGGCATTTGTTGTTCCCTTACTGTCTTAAAGTAATCATTTTCGCAGTTCCCGTCCATAGCAAAGGCCGTCCCGCTTCCCGGAACGGCCTCACTCAGGCATAGGACGAGCCTTCCCGTGCCTTTCCATCCCACAGTCTCGCAGTCGCGTAGCTGGTGATGCGACACGCCGGAACATCGAAACAATCAATAATCCGTCTCCTGAACGCCTTTCCTTTCCCGCTCCCCGGAATCGGCATGGCCGTATACCGCATGAAGCCTTTTAGCTGAACCTTCCGTTCAATGGGAATCAGCGTTACGGTCTTCGCCGCCACCTTCACCACTTCATAAAAATCGACGTTCGTCTGATCATATCCCCAGCTGCTCACAAAGATGTCACCCTGTTTCAACGGAATCCTCCACAATTGTTGACTGTTCCTTTCACTTGGCAGCCCAGCGACTCACCATCGCCTTTGATCCGCCCACTCCCCCGGAGCTTTTTTTCTCTGGAGTTGAAACCTGCCTTTTTAAACAGGACTCCCAGAGGGCTTTCACCAAGTGAAAGAAGCCCTCTGGGAGTCCTGCTTAAAAGGCGTGTCAACGCCAGAAAAAAGAAAATCTGAAAAAATGGGCTTGCTTCCGTGACGGAACGACCGGAATGAAATGGAGGGAGTGAGGGCGCGGAAGTTGCGCGAACTCGCTCAACCCTTTCTTTCTCCTCTTTTGCTCTCAAATGTCGGGGCTGCTTCCGTGACAGAGTGACTGGAACGACAAGCGACGCGGGCGAGTACGGCCAGCATTTGCTGGCCGCACGGAGCTACACAAGGAGCGCAGAAGTGGAGGGAGCGATGGCGCAGAAGATGCGCCGACAGGCGCACCCTTCCTTTGCTTGAAGTGTTGGTTGAACTCAGCCGGATGGCTAATTATATTTTTATATCAAAATCAGGCAGCTTATCTATCGAGTTCATGTAATCTGGCGAAAGATGAGCATATCTTTGCGTCATTATCGTTGTCTTGTGTCCAAGCATTTTCTCTACGCTATATAGTGGAACTCCTTGCATAACTAACCAACTCGCAAAAGTATGGCGCAGCGTATAAAAAACAACTTTATATAACGGATCGGTTATATCCTCATTAAATCTACATAGTTTTACTGCTCTCCGAAATGGAGATCCTGCCTGCGTAAAGGATTCTCCATTTTCCTTATGGAATAGCAAAGCCTCACGTGAGGCAGGTAAATGTTTTTGGCATATCGAGGCAACAATAGGTTTCATTTTTATGTATCTTGAATCTCCATTCTTACTCTCAGCCACATATATTATTTTATTTTTTAAAGAAATATGACATCGCCTGAGATTAAAAAGTTCATTTGGTCTGAGTCCTGTATTCAGGGACAGCACAGTCAAATCTCGCCAAAGCATACTAAAAAAAACTTTCTATTTGATAAACAAGCTATCAGCATATTAGCTTCATCAATTGACAGGAAGCGATAGCGTTGATTTTTAACTTTAGGCATTGGAAATGAAGGCAATTTTGTATCGCTGAGTTCATATTCTTTTGCGGTATACAGGACACGTCTGAGCAAGCTCAGACAGTGGTAGATGGTTTGTGGGCTCAAATTCTTTTTTTCGAGATGGCAGCGGAGCCGAGCGAGATTGAGTTTTTTTATAGAGCTAATTTCTCTCTGTTCGAGGTGAGAGAGGTGAAGCTCCCACCTACGGAGTTCGGTTCTTACTCCCTTTTTTGAGTCATCACAAAGAGTTAAAGAATTATAAAGTTGCCAATCGTCTTTCAGTATTGCCATTTCTTACCTCATGCGGTATATAGAGAAAAATTCGCATGTAGGTAAAAAAAGTCTTTGAGAATCAAAGACTAGTAGCTAGAAAGACATACGGCCTTTCACGCCGTCAACAGCGGTTCAAATCCGCTTGGGGACGCCAAATTTGGGTATCACAAAGAACGCCAAGGTACAAAAACCTTGGCGTTCTTGCTTTTCCGGGCGAAATTGTGATCCCCACCTCCACCCGAATCCGGGGTTATCCAAGAGGCATTCAGGTATTTTTCAGGGTATCGAGCTGTGGTATGGAAATTATACCCGATTTTTGATGTAATATATTAAAATAAAAAGACATTATCATTCATTCGGGTATCCTTTCGTCCCTCGAAAACCAAGGAATACCCTTATACCTCTCACCGACACCAAGATCAGAACCTTCAAAACTCCCGACAAACCCGTAAAGCTCGCTGATGGCGGCGGTTTGCACCTGTACTGCTCCCCTACCGGCAGGAAGTACTGGCGGATGTCCTACTCTTTTGACAATAAAGCAAAGCTGCTCAGCTTTGGGGAGTATCCGGGGATAACTCTGCAAAGGGCGCGGGAAAAGCGCATGGAAGCCAAGCGGCTGCTAGACGAAGGCATTGACCCCGGAGCGCTCAAAAAAGCCGCCAAGGAGGCGGAGCGGGCTGAAATCACGGAGACCTTCCGGAACGTCGCCAAGGGATGACATGAGACACGCACAGGCGATTTTACCGAAAAGCACCGGGGCACGGTCATGTTCCGCCTGGAGAAATACGTCTTCCCGATTCTCGGCGACAAGCACATCAACCGAATCGAGCCTCGGGACGTTCTGGCGCTTGTCCGGCCCATCGACCAACAGGGCCACAATGAAACCGCCCGCCGTCTGCTCCAGATAATCGCCCAGGTCTACCGCTACGCTCTGATTGTCGGACGCGCCGAGCGCAACCCGGCAAATGACCTGAGTGGCGCGTTACGACCCCGGAGAGTCACCCACAGAGCCGCCGTCACCGAGCCAAAGAAAGTCGGTCAGCTTCTGCGAAACATCGACAACTACGATGGCTACTTTCCTATTATATGCTCGCTACGGCTGGCCCCGCTGGTCTTCGTGCGCCCGACCGAACTCCGCGCCGCCGTCTGGAGCGAGTTCAACCTTGAGGAGCGTGAGTGGCGCATTCCCGCAGCCCGCACCAAGATGAAGCAGATGCACATTGTGCCACTGTCCACGCAGGCCATGCAGATTCTTGAGGAACTGCACCCGTACAGCGCCGACGAGTTCCGGAACCTGTTCCTGTGCGAGTTCGTGGACGACACGCAATCCGTGTTCAGGCTGGCGGATCTGGAAACCTGCTATGCGGACACGGACGCATGGCCGGACTTCAACCCCACGGCGGACCGCCCGCTCGGGAACCTCCCCGTGTGGGGCGGCTATGACCCCTCGCGCAGCCGGGACGACGCCTCTTTCGTCATCGTGGCCCCGCCGCTCAAAGAGGGCGGCGAGCACCGCGTGGTCGCCCGCTACAAGTGGCTCGACAAATCTACATCTGGCAAGCCGAGCGCATCCGGGAATTGGTCGGGCGCTACAACTTTCGGCACATCGGGGTCGACGTCACCGGGCCGGGCATCGGCGTGCTCGAGCAGATCCGCGCCTTCTTTCCGCTGGCGACGCCGATCAACTACTCCGTGCAGCTCAAGACCCAACTCGTGCTAAAGGCAAAGGAACTCATCGAGGCGCACCGCCTCAAGTGGGACGCGGGGCAGAACGACATTGCCCACGCCTTCCTCACCATCCGGCAGGGCGTCACGGACAGCGGGCAGATCTCATACTCGGCCTCCCGCACCAGCGCCACGGGGCACGCCGACGTCGCCTAGGCAATCATGCACGCGCTGGCGGCGGAGCCCATCGGCAAGCCGAAGGGCGGCTGCGTCGTCTTCATCCAATAAGGGGAAAACATGGGAAAAAAGAAACCTGCGCCGCTGGCGTTCAGCTTCGGCGATCCTGAGCCCGTCCTGAGCGGGGCCGTGTATGAGTATCTGGGCGTCTGGCTCCTTAACAACGGGCGGTACTACGCAACGCCCGTCCCGTGGTCGGGGCTGGCGCGGCTTTTGCGGGCCAACGCCTACCACGGGCCGATCCTTGAGTTCAAAACGAACATGGCCATGCGCGGGTTCCGGGCGTCCGCAGCCCTCACGCGCCGGGACATGCACGCCGTGGCCACGGACTATATGGTCTTCGCCAACGCCTATCTGCTCCTTTCGCGGAACTGGCTCGGGGAAGTGGCAAGGATGCGGCACCTGCCCGCGATCAACATGCGCCGGATGAATGAGCCGGACAGATACGGGCTCCTGCTCCCTTCCGGGCAGTTCCACGAGTTCGGGCCGGGGGAGGTGCTGCACCTGAAAAACTATGACGTGAGCCAGACAATCTACGGGCTGCCCGGCTACCTCGGCGCGATCCAGTCCATGCTGCTCAACGAGGACGCTACCCTTTTCCGGCGGCGTTACTACAAGAACGGCGCGCATGTCGGGTATATCTTCTACTCTTCGAGCGCGCAGCTTGAACAGGCGCAGCAGGACGCGATCAAGAACGCCATACAGAACGCCCGGGGCGTGGGCAACTTCCGGAACATGTTCCTGCACATCCCGAACGGACGGGAAAAGGACGTGCAGATCGTCCCCGTGGGGACGCCACTAGAAAACAAAGGCTATCGTTTTTCTACTACTAGGTAGGAAAGGCGACATGCCAAGGGTACCCTTCCTTTTTAAGGCGACAGAGAATATCCCGTACACACCGGGGTTTTCTCTGTCGCCTTTCTTTGTACCGAAAAGGATCGGATATAAAGTCCGCATGTGCGTCACCCTCCAGTTCAGGAGGTTCCGTAATGCGTAGGACAAAGCCCTACCCGAACCTCCATCCCCTCGTCGCCAGACACCTCGGCATCCGCCTGATGTACGCGCCTCCCTATCGGCACGTGCCTCATGCCCCAATCCGGCCTCTGGTGGTCTGCGGCACTCCCCCTTTCGCCGGAGCCTCGCTCTACTTTCTGGAAAGGAGACGCCGGAACCTAAGGCGGCACTTCATCATGGACATTGCCCAGATGCTGTCTGGCCTTGCCCCCATCACCCTGCTCTCGCTGTCCGTAAGCCAACTCATAGATGATCCGCGCTGGTATCTGATCTCGATCATTCCCCAAGCCTGCCTCTACGTAAGACTCGCCAACTGGTGGATGAGGAGGTTCCCTCATGCGTGAGCGCAAACCTAATGAAGAGGTGGCCTTCATCCGGGAAGCGTATGGCCTGCGTGCCGCGCTGTTTTTTCCTGTCCACAGGATGTACGTTCCTCCTCTGGCCGCGCCTAAAGGCCGGGCCTTCAGGCCCATCCGCCCGCTTCGGGTGCGCCACCTAGGCTCAGGACTCATTAATTGAGATAAAAGATAACGGTACAGGCGAGGCATAGTGCCGAAAAGAAAGTGTGGGCGCACCGGTCGTAAGCATGGCAATCCTGTGCCAGTCCTTGAGTCGACCGAACATAATTTCAGTTTTGTGATTCTGCTTGTAAAGGTTTTTATCATAAGATACTGGCTGATTCCGGTTCTTTTTTGACGGAATACATAGCGTGATACCTCTGTTGAGCAAAGCAATACGAAACCAGGTTGCGTCGTAACCGCGATCTGCTAGGAGTTCTTTGGCTTCAGGCAATGATCCCAAAAGAATGGCCGCACCTTTATAATCGCTCACTTGGCCCTCCGTGAGTGTCAGAGCTAGGGGCTTTCCGTCACCGTTGCAGACTGCATGGAGTTTTGAATTCAATCATCCTTTTGTGCGTCCGATACAGCGGGAAAGAGCCTTTTTTTGAGCAGACTTGCAGCGGTTCGATGCGCTTTAAGATGTGTGGCGTCAATCATTAGTCGGCCATCATTGCCTGCTGTTTTTGCAAGCTCTGCAAAGATGTTGTCGAATATGCCCATGCGACTCCAGCGTACAAAGCGGTTGTACAGAGTTTTATAAGGCCCGTACTCACGCGGAGCATCCTTCCATTGCAGGCCATGCTTGATGACATAAATGATTCCGCTGAGCACTCTCAAATCATCGACACGTGAAACGCCATGCGAAAGAGGAAAGAATGGCTTGATACGTTCAAGCTGTTCGGAGGAAAGATAGAAAAGTTGGCTCATGGCGCCCTCCCTGAGCACAACTAATCATTTTTTACTTTTGCAATTAATGAGTCCTGAATCTAGTTTTGTGAATGATAATGCCAAGAAAAATCGCTTGAGGTTATTTGTCGTTATGGCTTGGCTCGGATACCGAGCGCATATAAGTGTGATCTGGGTTTGTTCGCACTCTCCGGCATAATCTGCCGGGGTTCCAGAGCAACGTTCTCGGCGTAATCCACAAATGTTCTCTACATGTCCGTTTAATCGTAACTCCTATTTTGACAGCCCTTCATCGTTGTTATAAAAACTGTTATAGATTTATAGATAGAGGAATAGCTTCGATGATCGGTTCAAGCGCTGACTGGAAACTGACGACGACTGCCTATGCCCATCAACGGGCGGCGATAGAAAAGCTCTCGCAGCTCAAGGTCGGAGCCCTGTTTATGGATATGGGAACAGGAAAAACTCGTACGGCCCTTGAGCTCATCTGGCTTCGCAGGAAGCGTATTGTAAAATGTGTCTGGTGCTGTCCCGTATCCCTCATGGAGGAAACCAGAAGGGAAATCCTCCGGCACACGTCCTGCATCGATACAGATATTCATATGGTGGGTCCCCGGACACGAGAAGAGAACATACCGCAGGCCATGTGGTATCTTGTCGGCCTGGAAAGCCTCGGGAGGTCTCCCCGTGTGGCCTATGTCCTTGACAGGCTGATCGACGGTGGAACTTTTCTTGTGGTTGACGAGTCAACCTACATCAAAGGCCATCGGGCGAAACGGACACGGCGTCTTATAGGGTTCGGTACCCGGGCACCGTATCGGCTGATTCTTACCGGAACGCCGATCCAGCAGGGAATCGAAGACTTGTATACGCAGATGGAATTCCTTTCTCCATTGATTCTAGGGTATCCCTCAAGGCATGCCTTCCAGAGTGCTCTTGCTGTTTTTCAAGACCGAAAGCAGGCTTTTCCAGTTGAAGGCGTCAGCCTTGATGAAGTCTGCCGCGCCATAGCCCCCTATGTCTATCAGGTCAGCAAGGAAGATTGCCTGAAGTTGCCGCCGAAACTGTATCGTCGTATTTTGTGCAGTTTTTCTGAAGAGCAGACAAGCCTTTACCAGGCAGTAAAGACCCGTTTCCTGGACGAGATCAATCGCTATGGGCTATCCGATCTCAATATGGCGATTTTCCGTTTGTTCAGCGGACTGCACGCCGTTTCCTGTGGCGTTTTGCCATCCGGCTTTCTAGGCGTAAGGCGTCTGAGGAATCGGAGAATAGATACTTTGTTCAATGAACTCAGGCAATTCAGAACCAGCCATGTGATCATCTGGGCCAACTATCTCGAATCAATCGCTGCGCTGAATGAGGCGCTTCCCACGGCGTTTCCGCAGATACCGGTATATACTCTTCACGGCAGGGTTCCGGCGACGGAGCGAGCGGCGAAGATTGATCTCTGGAAAAAAAGAGGCGGCGTACTTGTGGCGACGCAGGGGACCGGAGGGTACGGGCTGACGCTGACGGAATCGCATCAAGTCTTTTTCTATTCCGAAAATTGGCGATATGCGCTCAGACTTCAGGCTGAAGACAGATGCCACCGAATAGGCCAGAAGGACAGCGTATGCTACGTTACCCTTCAGGGTGAAAGCCGATTTGACGAACGCATTCGTTCGGCGCTTGCCCGAAAAGCCGATGCGCTTGAGGAACTCAAGAGGGAAGTCAGGAGGCTGAACGGGAACCGGAACGCCATAAGGAAACTGATGGAGCATGCGGTATGAAGCGTTGGCTCGGCATGGATGTGTTCACTGCGGCACGCTCTCGGCTGGCGGAAGTCTTTGACGCTTTCGAGCGAGTATTTGTTTCTTTTTCTGGCGGAAAGGATTCCGGGGTCGTCGTCCAGCTCGCACTGGACATTGCCCGTGAAAAAGGCCGTCTTCCGCTTGACGTGCTGCACATTGATCTGGAGGCGTGGTACGCACATACCGATGCCTTCGTCACCCGCATCATGACCAGACCCGATGTCCGTCCGCACTGGATATGCCTGCCTCTTCATCTGAGGAATTCCGTATCACAAATTCAACCGCACTGGCTATGCTGGGACCCTGATGCAAGGGATTTGTGGGTTCGCAAACTTCCCACTCATCCCGGTGTCATCGCAGACGAAACATACTTTTCATGGTTCAGGCGGGGAATGGAATTCGAAGAGTTCGTCCCCCTATTTGCAGAGCATTTCGCGGAGGGGCGTTCCTGTGCCTCAGTAGTGGCCATCCGGTGCGACGAATCCCTGAATCGCTTTCGGACCATTGCCTCTACGACCAAACGCCGGTGGAACGGAAGAAGCTGGAGCACTGTAACTCCTTCCGGGGTCGTCAATGTTTATCCGATTTATGACTGGAAAACAGAAGACGTATGGACGGCCACAGGCCGGCAGGGATGGGACTACAACAAGATTTACGATCTTATGCACCTGGCCGGCGTGGGCATCCACCAAATGCGCCTCTGCCAGCCGTACGGTGACGATCAGCGCAAAGGGCTCTGGCTGTTCAAAATGCTGGAACCGGAAACATGGTCCAGAGTGGTCGGGCGTGTGCAGGGGGCCAATTTCGGCAATCGTTATGTGGAACTTTCCGGAAACGTGCTCGGCAACATCCGTATCCGTCTTCCGGAGGGGCACACATGGAGGAGTTATGCCGAGTTTCTGCTCGACACCATGCCTCCACCCACGGCGGAGCACTACAGAGAGAAAATCAACACTTTTTTGAAATGGTGGGCGAAGCACGGTTTCGAAGAAATTCCGCAGGAGGCCGATCCGAAACTGGAGTCCCGCCGCAAGGCCCCAAGTTGGCGGCGTATCTGCAAGACATTGCTGAAAAATGATTACTGGTGCAAAGGGTTGAGTTTTGGCCAGACGAAGCGCGATATGGAACGGCAGGCGCAGACCATTATGAAATACATGGAGCTATGATGGAATTGCTGGAATTCAAGCATGAAAATGATCCGGCAAGGAACCGGGAACTCTTCGGGCTGCTGGGAGAATACGCGACAAATTCTGTTATTTGGGAAAAGTTGGGAGGGACCATCAGTTCCGAGCCGGGACGCCTCTGGTTCATCGCAACGGATGGGGAAACAAGGCATGTCGTGGCGTTCGGATCAATGCGCTTCGGACGGACACGGACCCGCATCCTCCATTTATACGCGCTTGAGGAGGGAGCAGACATTCCCGTGCTGGAACATTGCCTTGAGTGTGCCCGGAAAAACGGTACGGCACATCTGACAACCACGGATTATTGGACGAGAAAGGAACTGTATCTGCGATATGGTTTCGCCCCTGCCCGAAAAATCGGACGCTTCGTGCGCTTTGAGAAGGACCTTACGTGTGAACGTTGATGAACTGTTGACCGAACTGGAGTGTGCCCTTAAGGCAGAAGAAAGCGATCTGGATAGACGCGTTGACGTGTACAATCGTATCGTTTCTCTGGCTGCGTCTTATCTTCATATTCCACATCCGGTGGTATGTCCGCAGCTCGTTCCGGTGGATGACGTCCGGGGAAATGACTACAATCCCAATAAAGTGGCACCTCCCGAAATGCGGCTGCTCAAGTTGTCAATCCACAAGGACGGTTTCACGATGCCCGTTGTGGTGGCCCGCGACGGCAAGGGGCATGTCGTGGTGGATGGTTTTCATCGGCGGCAGGTAGCGAAGACGGATGTACAGATACGGGAAAGCCTTGGCGGATATTTACCCGTGGTCAGGCTCGACAAGAGTATTGAGGATCGTATCACTTCCACTGTGAGGCACAATATGGCGCGGGGTACGCATCAAGTAGAGCTGACAGCGAGGCTCGTGACGCTACTCCGTAATCACAGTTGGACAAACGAAAGGATAGGCACAGAACTCGGTATGGAACCAGATGAAGTACTGCGGCTGAAGCAGATGCAAGGCCTTGCCGAAGCCTTTGCCGACCGGGAATTCTCGCGGGCATGGGATATGTGTTTTCAGGATACGGCAAAAGAGCAGGAATGAACTGTACGGTTCAGCCGTGTGCCGATAAAGGCCGCTGTGGGATTGCCGTTGCCGAGCGCTCAACTGATTGAAGGACGAATTTCTGGGTTAGAAAACAGCCTGCTGGACAGCCATTAACACTCTTCACGGCTGTTTTCAACTTTAACAGTAGAAAAAGACACGCAATGCAAACGTACATTCTGTTTTTTCCCCGTATCGGGCGAAACCGCGAACTCAAGAAAGTCCTTGAGGGGTATTGGAAAGGAGAACTTTCCGAAGGACAGCTCCGCAACACAGTGGATGAGCTGAAAAACGGCATTTGGAAGATTCAGCATGGCACAGGGCTTTCCTTCGTCACTGTGGGCGACTTTTCTTTCTGCGATTATGTTTTTGTTGAAGACAAGCAGTCCATCATTGAAAGGATCCGGGAAGCTACGGACTATCTGCCCGTCAACCAACTGTGCCTCAGCCCTCAATGCGGTTTTGCATCCACGGAAGAAGGAAACCTGCTGACAGAAGAGGAGCAATGGACTAAGATCGCTTTCATAAAGGAAATTGCCGAATCCATCTGGAAATAAAAACAGAGTCCGGTACACGCTCATTCCGTGTACCGGACTTGTCTCATCATACGGAAAAAAACAAACAATGAGTCCAATAAAGGCAAACCTGTGCGGCTTTTGCGCCATTTTGATATGGAGTATGCTAATTGCGCTTAGCGCAGCGTAACCGAAGCCTTAGGCGCAACACTAGGCGCCGCTTCGGTCTATAGCCTCGGCGCGCTTTTGCTGTTTCTGAAACAGGGCATTCCTGACCTCAAGACACTTTCCAAGCCATATCTGTTCATCGGCGGGTTCTTCTTCGTCGCCTATGAACTCCTGTTCTCCCAATCCTTCAACGGATGTCTTTTTCGTGACGCCTGTATGCCTAAAAGTATCCTACGATCAGCATAAATCAAAAAGATGAAATAAAAACAGACAAGTTACAACAAAAAATCAGACTGGCCTTGCCGAGTCTGGCTGCTAGTGGAATCAGCTTTAATCCTACACAAGTTCGTCAAAAACGTGGGCGCTTCGATCCTCGTTGGAACAGTGATTACCTGGCCTTCCAACTCATGGCCTTCTGGTAGAGATAACGGGATGGAATGTAATGGGAAACCCATATCACGAGCAATATACCCAGAACTGGTGATAGTGATTCCAGTGGGATACTTGTTCCGCGAGTCAACTATTGTGAATTGGAGAACGTAATCGCTTTTTTCGTAACATTATATTGACAAAAGTAACACGAGGGCGTAGGCTTTAAAATAGTATTTTATATTCATTATATCCAAATAGTTGTGAGATGGACAAGGTCCGGCATCAAACAGGCATTATGGGAATACCATTCCATCAAACACCATGACAAGGACATAAGCCATGTATAATCCGTCGTCATTGAATGCCGAAGAGTTCATATGCCACGACGAAGCCCTCGCCTCGATAGCATACGCGTCAGAGAACAGGAACAACCTCGGGCTGGTCGATTCCATCATCGAAAAGGCGGAACGAAAGAAGGGGCTCTCTCATCGCGAAGCATCCGTTCTTCTGGCCTGCGATGTGCCGGAAAAGATTCAGAAAATCTATGCGCTGGCTGAGCGGATCAAACAGGATATCTACGGCAACCGCATCGTGATGTTCGCACCACTGTATCTGTCGAATTACTGCATAAACAGCTGCTCCTACTGTCCATATCATGCGAAAAACAAGCATATTGCGCGGAAAAAACTAACGCAGGAAGACATCGTCCGAGAAGTGACGGCTCTTCAGGACATGGGGCATAAACGACTCGCCATAGAATCCGGCGAGGATCCCCTCAATAATCCCATTGAATACATTCTGGAAAGCATCAGGACCATATATAGCGTCAAACACAGGAATGGGTCGATCCGCAGGGTCAACGTCAATATAGCCGCAACCACCGCCGAGAACTACAGAAAACTCAAGGACGCCGGAATCGGGACCTACATTCTGTTCCAAGAAACGTATCACAAGCAGAGTTATGAGAAGCTCCATCCGGCGGGGCCGAAGCACAATTATGCCTATCATACCGAAGCGATGGACAGAGCCATGCAGGGTGGAATCGACGATGTGGGCATCGGTGTCCTGTTCGGCCTCGAAAGGTATCACTACGAGTTCGCCGCGCTGCTGATGCACGCGGAGCATCTTGAAGCCGTACACGGCGTCGGCCCACACACCATAAGCGTACCCCGGGTGAAGCGGGCTGACGACATCGATCCCGACGAGTTCGGCAACGGCATCGACGACGAAACATTTGCCAAGATCTGCGCCTGCCTGCGGCTTGCCGTCCCCTATACGGGCATGATCATTTCGACCCGCGAAAGCAAGGCCACCCGGGAAAAGGTCATCCGGCTCGGCGTATCCCAGATCAGCGGGGCGTCGAAAACCAGCGTCGGCGGGTACGGTTCTCCGGACTCCGAAGAGGAAAATTCGGCCCAGTTCGACGTCAGCGACAACAGGACACTGGACGAGGTCGTCTGTTGGCTGATGGAGCTCGGCTTCATCCCGAGCTTCTGTACGGCCTGTTACCGGGAGGGCAGGACGGGCGACCGATTCATGGCGCTGTGCAAAAGCGGCAGAATTGCCGACTGCTGCCATCCCAACGCGCTGATGACTTTGAAGGAGTATCTGGAGGACTACGCCTCCGAACAGGCGCGACGTACCGGTTCGGCGCTGATCCGGAGGGAACTGGGCAACATTCCGAACGAGAGGATCAGGCACATCGCGGCCGAACGTCTGGAGAAAATCGCGGCCGGACAGCGAGATTTCAGGTTTTAGCCGCCAGTTCTGGGGGGAGGCAGCCATGTTCCAGGAAGATCTTCTAAACAGCTGTTCAAAACGCCCTACACGGAGCTCTGCACCCGTGCAAGTGAGGAGCGCCAACGCGAGAAGGGGACGCATACCTTTGTCTGCGGGCGGATCGAGTTCTCGAACCACTATGAACGGAACTGCCACTATTGCGGGCTGCACTCGTCCAACCCCACGCCACACCGCCACCACCTTGCCGAAGGGGCTATCTTTGAAAGCGGAACGTACCGTAACACTATCGTTCTCCAGTCGGGTGGGAGCCATGAAGACCAGCAACACCTTGCCCATATCGTGGATGCTCTCCGCATTCGTCTGCCCGCAACGGCGGTGCCCCTTAACGTCGGCGAGCATCCGGCGGATTCCTATATCCTATGGAAAGCCAACACTCCATTCCCCAAACTCCATGCGGCACGGGGAGGATGTCATCATGGCGCGCCGGGGATGGATCAGGTTTTTGTAACCTTATGAGCGACAGGAGGGTAGAATGACACGTGTCGTTATGGAACATGTCGAATACGAACTCAATGTGCCCGAAACAGGGGTACAACCTGACAGCCTGACCTTTGTTGAGATCGATCAGGAAAAGTGCATCGGGTGCGATACGTGCCAACAATACTGCCCTACTGGAGCCATCTACGGGGAAACTTTCGAGCCGCATACCATCAAATACCGGGAGCTCTGTATCAATTGCGGGCAGTGCCTGACCCATTGTCCTTCGATGGCGATATACGAGGTTCGATCATGGGTCCCCAAACTGGAAAAAAAACTCAAGGACAGCCACGTGAAATGCGTGGCCATGCCGGCTCCGTCCGTACGCTATGCGCTCGGCGAAGCCTTTGGCCTGCCTGTCGGAACTGTGACTACTGGGAAGATGCTGTCCGCCCTCAAGGCATTGGGCTTCTCTCACTGTTGGGACACGGAATTCGCGGCAGACGTCACCATATGGGAAGAAGCGTCTGAGTTTGTGGAACGCTTGGGCGGCCAAAAAGCTCTTCCCCAGTTCACATCTTGCTGCCCCGGCTGGCAGAAATACGCCGAAACGTTCTACCCGGAACTGCTGCCGCATTTTTCGTCCTGCAAGTCTCCCATCGGCATGAACGGTGCGCTGGCGAAGACCTACGGCGCGCAGCGGATGCAATACGCTCCCAAGGACATCTATACAGTGTCCATCATGCCATGTATCGCAAAAAAATACGAAGGATTGCGTCCGGAACTCAATTCCAGCGGACAGCAAGACATCGACGCCACTCTGACGACCCGTGAACTGGCCTACCTGATCCGTAAGGCAGGCATTGATTTCGCCAGCCTCCCGGACGGAGAACGCGACAGCCTGATGGGAGAATCCACAGGCGGAGCCACCATCTTCGGCGTGACCGGAGGCGTCATGGAGGCGGCACTGCGCTTCGCATATCAGGCCGTTACCGGAATCCGTCCGGATTCATGGGATTTCAAACAGGTCCGTGGGCTGAGCGGTCTCAAGGAATATACCGTGACCCTGAACGGCACGGAACTCCGCCTTGCCGTCGTGCATGGAGCCAAACGGTTCGCCGAGATCTGCGATCAGGTGAAGGCGGGGAACTCGCCGTACCATTTCATCGAATTCATGGCTTGCCCCGGGGGATGCGTCTGCGGCGGAGGACAGCCGCTTATGCCGTCCCTGTTCGCCTCGCTTGAGCGCAACGCCCTCGGTTTCTTCGCTGGATTCAGGAAACGTCTCGCCCAATCTGCCAACGTTTAAAGGAGAAAGGCCATGTCATTCGCCACTGTGACCCGGCGCGGTTTTCTAAAGGGAGCCTGTATGCTTTCAGGGGGAATCCTTCTCGGTATCCGCATGACCGGCAAGGCCGCAGCTGCGGTAAAAGCATTCAAGGAGTACATGGGAGATCGTATCAATGGCGTCTACGGTGCCGACAAACAATTCTCCAAAAGAGCTTCCCAAGACAACGCGCAAGTGCGGACACTGTACGAATCCTATCTCGGCAAGCCGCTCGGCCATAAATCGGAAGAACTGTTGCATACCAAATGGTTTGACAAATCCGGCGCGCTCAAGGAGCTGACCGCGAAAGGAGTATACCCCAATCCACGTCACGTTAAGGAGTTCGTCGCATCCGGCTATCCATACGATGAATAGGCTCGGGACATTGCGCCGGAACGGCGGTACGTAACCGCAGGGGGCGGGCATAGATATCCAATGCCCGATTCGGCTATGCCGCCTAACATGGAAACGGTGTCAACACCGTCAGCCGTCCCCTTTTCCGGGTACCCTGCCCCGGTACTCCGCGGCCTTATCGATCCCTCGTATTTTAAGATAAGGAATGTTTGTCATGCCAAGACGTCATGTCTTTGTCACCGTTTTTTGCTGTTTGATGGCCGTGGTGGCGGTCGTAGGCTATACTCATGACACGGTTGGGAAAACGCCTGTCCGCCTCCTGCTCGAAAACGCCGGGGGACGGGTCGTGTTCGACCACCGAAGGCACGCTGAAGACTACAAGGTAGCCTGTGAAGCCTGCCATCACGAATCGGCGGAGGCGCGCGAAAATGTCCAGCCCTGCGGCGCGTGCCACGGCGTCGACTTCGACGGCTCCTTCCGGGAGGATCACGTCGCTGCCTTTGCGGACGACGAGACGACCTGCGCGACCTGCCACCATATGGGCAGCGCGCCCGCGAAGTGGGACCACGCGGCCCATGCCGAGGAGTACGGCCTTTCCTGTACGGACTGCCATCATGCCAACGCCGACATCGAGCCGGAACCCGCCCGCTGCACGGCCTGCCACCTCGACAAGCCGATGGGGGACATCCCCGACATGAAGACTGCGGCACATGCCAAGTGCGCAGACTGCCATCAGGAATGGTTCGACGCGGGCATGAAGGGCTGCACAAGCTGCCATCCCTTTACGGACAACCGCAAGCTGTCCGCCTCCGGGCAGCCCGTGGACGTGAACCCCGGCGATGCCGACTGCACGGTCTGCCACGGAGACGTCAAGGCCTCGGAGCTCATCCCCGACCGCATGGAGGCCTTCCACGGCAACTGCATGAAATGCCACGAAAAGCACGGCAAGGGGCCGTTCCGCAAGGACCAGTGCAACCAGTGCCACACGAAATAGGCGGACTGTCATGAAGCAACGTTTCCAGATCCTCAACGATCCCCGTTTCCATCTCGTCTACGGGGTGACGCAGCGTTTCAGCTACGGGCCGTCGCCCAAGCTGGTCAGGCTCAACCGGGAAGGTTTCACGCTGGTTCCCGGTCTGAAAAGGAAAACCCCCGTCTATCCGGGTATGCTCCTCGGGGAGCATCCTGCACCGGACAAGGGCGACCTCTTCGCCTCCATCCACGGCGAAATCAGCGAAATCACGGAACGCAGCGTGTTCCTGGCCGCCACCGCCCCTTCCAAGGACGCCCCAGAAGTGGAGCCCGTGGACCTGCTCGGGCAGGGGCTGGAAGGCGATGAGCTGGCCCTCGCTGTGAAAAAGATGGGCGTGAACACCCGCTCTCTTGGGCGGCGGTGCAAGACGCTGATCATCAACGCCCTGAACCCCGATCCCGGCGTAACGTGGGCGGAACCGATGCTTGTGTCGCACGTGGAGAACCTGCGGACGGGCATGGAGCTGCACCGCCGCATGGCCCGCGCGGACAACGTGATCCTCGCCGTGCCCAAAGGCTCCAAGGTGGCCTATGAGGGCATCCCGCTGGCCTATGTCGAGCCGGAATATCCCAACAGCGTAGACCAGCTGGTGATCAAGGCCGTGACCGGCGAGGAGAACCCCGGGGGCGTGGGCATCGTGGGCTTGCACAACATCTGGAGCCTCGGGCGCGTGGGCCGCCTCGGACGTCCGCTCATCGAAACGGTCGTCACCATCGGCAGTTACGAACACTCGGGCAACTACATCGTGCGCGACGGCTCCACCATCGGGGAGCTGCTGCAATTCGCCAACATCCGGCTCAAGGACGGCGACACGGTGGTGCGCGGCGGCCCGTTGCGCGGCGAGAGCCTCGACCGGCTCGACCGCAGCGTCACCAAAGGGACCTACGGCATTTTCGTAGTCGAGGCCGGAACCATCCCACCGATGGAAGGGCACAGCCCCTGCGTAAGCTGCGGGGCGTGCGTGCTGGTCTGTCCGGCGCGGCTCAAGCCGAGCAACCTCAGCCGATACGCGGAGTTCGCTCTGCACGAACGTTGCCGTGCCGAGCACATCGAATCCTGTCTGGAGTGCGGCCTCTGCGGGTATGTCTGCATCGCCCGGCGCCCCGTCCTCCAGTACATCCGCCTCGCCAAGCGCAAGCTTGCGGAGATGGAGCGGGACAAGGGACTGGTCGAACTGAAGACGAAGCAACTCTAGGGAGAAAATCCCAGAAGGACGGCTCTGCCTTTTAGGTTTCTTGAAAACAGATATTTTTAGCAATGAACTGATGTTACGGCATTTTTATGATGCCACTTGGGGGAGGAAACCCCTCCGCCGGGGAAGAGCGTCCGGAAAACAAACCTATTCCGGCCCGCTTGGAAAAGCAGACCGGAACGGAGCCTTTTCTCCGTACGGCACAGGAAACGAACGGGAACGGGGAATCGTCTCCGCACCGCTGAGAAAGACGAACAGGGAGCGTGTCCAAGGCGAACGGTTTTACGTAACTATCTATTACGTAATGATAAAGCGTAAAGAAAACCATTCGCGGCCCGATGCGCTCCAAACAGGAACGGACTTCCAAACCGCCCCCGCCCCCCTTACAACCGTCTTTGAAAGGAGAGGGGTGGAGCCTGGGGATGCGAGAGGGAAGCTTTCAGGAGGATATGGCCGATGTCGCAAACGAATCAACAGCCGGTACTGCTGGCGGTGAGCGCGCCGCCGTTCTGGCACTGCGGGCGGACGGTGAAGAAAGCGAGCTACGCGATGCTGCTGGCACTGGCTCCGGCGGCGTTCATGGCGGTGTGGCACTGGGGCATCCCGGCGGCGCGGGTTATGGCACTGGCGATGGTGACCGGGATCGCCACCGAGGCGCTCTGTCAGAAGATCATGGGCCAGGATATCAGTGTGGACGATTTTTCCGGAGCGGTTTCCTGCCTGCTGTTCGCATTCCTGCTGCCCGCCAACGCCCCGTGGTGGCTGGTTATGCTCGGGGCAGCACTGGCGATTGGCCTCGGCAAGATGGCCTTCGGCGGGTTGGGAGCCAACGCTGTCAACACCGCGCTCGTCGGCTGGGCCATGTTGTACGTCTCGTGGCCCGCGCTCATGGACCCGAACTCCATGCAGCTCGACACCAGCTTCATCGATCCGCTGGTGCGGCTCAAATATTTCGGAGCCGGAGCGGTCAGCCACATCGGCCTGACCGACCTTCTCCTCGGCAACCAGATCGGCGGGCTGGGTGCGTCGCAGGCGGGCGCACTGTTCATCGGCGGATCATATCTCGCCGCACGCGGCACCATCCGCTGGGAAATCGCCCTCAATTTCTTTGTGGGCGTGTTCCTCACCGCCGCGCTGTACAACGTAATCGATGCCGAGCGGTTCGCCACCCCCTTCTTCCACCTGTGCACCGGCTCCACCTTCCTCGGCGGTTTTTTCCTCGCCACGGAGTGGGCCAGCTCGCCGGGACGGCAAATCCCCATGATGCTCTACGGACTCATCGGCGGGGCGATGGTGATCATCATCCGCGTCTACGGAATCTATCCGGACGGCGTGCCCTTCGCCATCCTGCTGATCAACCTGCTGGCCCCGCTGCTCGATTCCATCCACCCCAAACCGTTCGGAGCGAGGTAGGTCATGCTTGCCATCATCAGAATGATTGTGGTGCTCTCCTCGATTTGCGGCCTGTCCGGGTTCGCGCTCTCCTACCTCAAGATCTCCACGGCCCCGCGTATTGAGGAGCAGGTGCTCACCTATGTGCAGGGGCCTGCGATCCTGAAGGTTTTTGCCGACATCGACAACTCGCCCATCGCGGAGCGCAAGACGTTCACGCTCGACGGCGCGAAAGTGACCGTGTTCCCCGGCAAGAAGGACGGCAAGCTCGTCGCCGTCGCGCTGGAGCACTTCGGGAAGGGCTTCGGTGGCGACGTGGGCGTCATGGTCGGCTACGACGTGAACCGCGACACCCTCACCGGCATCGGGATCACCACCATGAAAGAAACCCCCGGACTCGGCACGCGTGTGGCGGACCCGGCCTTCACCGGACAGTTTACCGGCAAACCCGCCGACGCGCGGCTCAAGTCGCAGGGCGGGGACATCGACGCCGTTTCTGGCGCGACCATTTCTTCCACCGGCGTGGTGACCGCGCTCGGCAACGCCGCGAAGGTCTATGCGGCGCTCAAGCCTGAAATCGTCAAGGCCTGGCAGTAAGGGGAAAGCTATGCAGCAACTCGTCAAGGAATTCACCAAGGGCCTGTGGACCGAGCTTCCCCCGTTCCGGCTGGTGCTCGGGCTGTGCCCGACCCTCGCCGTGACCAAAACCGCCGACAACGGCCTTGGCATGGGGCTGGCGGTCATCTTCGTGCTCGTGCTCTCCAACATGCTCATCTCGCTGGTGCGCGACATCATCCCCAAAAAAGTCCGCATCGTCTGCTTCATCGCCATTTCCGCGTCGCTCGTGGTTGCCGTGGAACTGCTCATGCAGGCCTACGCCTACCCGCTGTACCAGCAGCTCGGCATTTTCGTGCCGCTCATCGTGGTGAACTGCATCATCCTGGGCCGGGCCGAAGCCTTCGCCGCCAAAAACACGGTCCCGCTCGCCATCGCGGACGGTCTGGGCATGGGGCTGGGCTTCACCATGTCCCTGACTTTCCTCGGTTCCATCCGCGAAGTGTTCGGGGCTGGAACGCTGTTCGGGACGCCGGTGATGTGGGAGGGGTTCAGGCCCTTCTCTGTTATGGTCGAGGCTCCGGGCGCGTTTCTTTGCCTCGGGTTGATCCTTGCTGCCATGAATCTGATCAACCGCTGGCAGGCCAAGCGCAAAGGCCGGGAAGAACCCGAAAACATCTCCAGCGGCTGCGCGTCCTGTGGTGGCTGCTCGGGAGGCAAATCATGAGTGTCTTCGAACTCTTCATCTCCGCCATTTTTGTCAACAACATCGTGCTGGCCCAGTACCTCGGCAACTGCCCGTACCTCGGCTGTTCCCGCGACAAGGGGGTCGCCGTCGGCATGGGCAGCGCGGTGATCTTCGTCATCTTCATGGCGACGCTATGCACGTGGCTCATGCAGCGGTATGTGCTGGTTCCCTTCGAGCTTGGCTACTTGCAGACCATCGTGTTCATCCTCGTGATCGCGGGTTTGGTGCAGTTTGTGGAAATGTTCCTCAAGAAGGCTATCCCGCCGCTGTATTCCGCGCTCGGCATTTTCCTGCCGCTCATCACCACCAACTGTGCGGTGATGGGCGTGACCATCCTCGTGCAGCGCGAGGAGTACGACCTGACCACCTCTCTGCTCTACGCGGTGGCGTCGAGTCTCGGCTTCATGCTCGCGCTCATCCTCATGGCGGGCATCCGCGAACGGCTGGACACCTGCCGTGTGCCCAAGGCACTCATGGGAACCCCCATCGCGCTGATCATGGCGGGGCTGATGTCGCTGGCCTTCATGGCCTTCAAGGGTATGACCTCATAGAAAAGGAAAACCGTTATGGTTATGATATCGGTACTGGTGCTCCTCGGGCTCGGGCTGGTGACGGCGACGGTGCTCGCCGTGGCGTCCCGCGTCTTCCATGTTGAGGAGGACCCGCGCGTGCAGGCCGTGCTGGAGGCCCTGCCCGGCGCGAATTGCGGCGGCTGCGGCTATGCGGGCTGCGAAGGCTACGCAACCGCCGTGGCGACGGACCCCGCCGTGCCCGCGAACCGCTGCTGCGCCGGAGGTGCGGAAACAAGCATTGCGGTGGGCGAACTGACCGGCAAGACGGTGGCGGCCTCGGATCCGCTGGTGTCGTTCCGCCGCTGTGACAAGGTGGCGGGCAACGTGGCCCTGCGCTATGATTATCAGGGTATGCCTTCGTGTGCGGCGGCCGCCGGTCTGGTGGGCGGTTCGGATTCGTGCTCCTATTCGTGCCTCGGCTTCGGGGACTGCGTGCAGGTGTGCCCCTTCGACGCCATCGAAGTGCGGGGTGGCCTTGCGCGGGTGAACGCCTCCAAGTGTACGGGCTGCGGAAAGTGCGCGGAAACCTGCCCCCGCAACGTGCTGGAACTCGTTCCGGCTCGCGCCCGGGTGATGGTCTTCTGTTCCACCAAGGACAGGCTCAAGGCCGTGACGGAAGTCTGCAAGGTCGGCTGCATCAAGTGCGGGCGTTGCGTCAAGAGCTGTCCCGCCGGTGCGGTCACGCTGGAGAACGACCGCATCCACATCAATCATAAGGTCTGTCTGACCTACGGCCCGGAATGCGGGGAAGCCTGCGCCGCCGCGTGCGCGCGCGAGGCCCTGCGGGTGCTCTGTCCGAGCGCGCCTCTGAAGTCCGAAGCCCCCGCCGGCGCGACGTCGGCTCCGGGCAAGCCGCTGGACGCGAAGTCCGCAGCGCAGGCCGCCCCGGCATCCCAGGGAAAGGCCGCGCCCGCTCCGGTTCAGTCCGCCCCGGCGGCCCCGGAAGCGTCCCCAGCTCCCGCAGCGAAGGAGAATGTATCATGATGACGAGACGGGTATTCCTCGGCATGGCGGGCGTCGCCGGAGCCGGGTTGTGGCTAGGGGTTCCGGGACTTGCGCAGGCCGCCGTGTCCCGCGAGACGAAAGTGATGCTCGGGACGTTCGTGGACGTTTCGGTGGCGGGCGTTTCCTCTATGCAGGCGTCGGACGCGCTGGGTCTGGCCTTTGCGGAGGCGTCGCGTCTGGAGCGGGTGTTCAGCCGGCACGACGGCGGCACGCCGGTGAGCGAGCTGAACCGTGCTGGCCGTCTGCGGGCCGCGCCCGCCGAATTGGTACGGGTGGTGAACCGGTCGCTGTTTTACAGCGCACTGACGGGCGGGAGTTTCGATGTGACGGTGCAGCCGGTGATCGATCTCTTCCGGGCACACCGCAATCCCTCCGGCGAGCTGACGCTGGACGATTCGGAGCTTCGGGCGGCCCGCGCGCTGGTGGGCCGCCGGGGACTTCAGGTTTCGGGAGCGGATCTGTCCTTTGCGCGTTCGGGTATGGGCATCACGCTGGACGGCATCGCCAAGGGGTATATTGCGGACCGGGTTTCCGCCGTGCTGACGTCCGCCGGGGTGAAGAACCATCTCGTGAATGCGGGCGGGGACATCATGGCCTCGGGGCATAAGTCGCCGGGTGTGCCGTGGCGGGTTGCGGTGCAGTCACCCACGGGGACAACCTATGCGGGCGAGCTTTCGCTTTCCGGCAAGGCTATTGCGACGTCCGGCAGTTACGAAATCTATTATGATGCCTCGCGCAGGCATCACCATCTGATCAACCCGGTCTCCGGCTTCAGCCCCGCCGTGGGAAGCGTCTCGGTCGTCGCAGGCACGGCGATGGAGGCGGACACCCTCGCGACCGCGCTGTCCATCCTCCCTCCCTCCGACGCCCTGAAGCTCGTGCAGGGCCTCCCCGGTCGTGAGTGTTGCATTCTCTCGCCAGACGGTTGCATATATACCTCGCCAGGATGGGCCTCCTTCGCCTAGGCACTACCGCCGAACCTTTATTGGCAGGCCATATGCGATGAGAGCTTTTCCTGTGCATGTTTTTTGCAATTTACCCATCAGGTTACTTGTTGGGAAAAGGTAGCCATACACCCCCCAATTAAGCGGGCGTGTTCCTCCGGGGACACGGTGGCCAGACAAGTTAGCACTACGTCGCTGTTGGCACCGGAGCGCCGGGCTCGGTGAACGGCCTATTTGGGGGAGATAGATTGTTATGCTTCTCGAGTTACTCCGGTTGTTGGTGAAGTCCGCCCGGTAAACCGTGTCTTCGGTATCTTATCAGAACAAAACAATTTCCGTTTCAAAAGGAAGAGCCAGAAGAACTCCCCCGCCGAGCGTCTCAGAACTCAATGCACTCCTGCGCGTCGCTGCCCCGCATATCCAGCGCGTCATCCTACTTGGCATTTATATGGGTGCCCGCATCGGCCCGAGCGAACTCTTTTCCCTGAAATGGGATGATGTTGACCTTACCCGCGGCGTTATCGGTATACGGCTTGTAGGGCAAATTCTGAATGCTCGACATGGATGGGAGAGCCAGCTCAAAACGAAGCCGCTCCCGGGCAGTATATGATAAAGGCCAGCGAAAATAATGCATTGGCTGTCATCGGAAAAAAACGATACATTCGCGGCCACGCAGCAATGCGCTCCATGTCACTGATTCGTTTTCGTACCATCGGCCGACAGGCCTATCAGGTCTTTTCTTCAAGCTTATCCAGCGATAACCGTATAACTGAACATCGACGGCACGGTTTGCCGCCGAAGGAAACAGGAATGGAACATGCGGCGGATACGAAGGCGGTTTGGCTCCACGAGTCTGCGCTTGAAGGGCTTTTGGAAAAACATCAGGCCGAAGATCGGCAGCATGTCCGGGACGTACTGAATAAAGCCCGTTCATTGTCGGGGCTCTCGCTTGAGGACGTGGCCGGTCTCATGGCCGTTCACTCACAGGATTTACTGGACGAACTGTTTCATACGGCCAAATCCGTGAAGGAAGAGATCTACGGAAACCGGATTGTCCTTTTTGCTCCTCTGTACATCTCCAACCTCTGTTCCAATGAGTGCCTGTACTGCGCATTCCGACGATCCAAATAAAGAGGCGATCCGCCGGGCATTGAATCCGGACGAGATCAGGCAGGAAACAAAGATCCTGCTGCGGCAGGGGCATAAGCGCGTACTCATGGTGGCTGGCGAGGCGTATCCCGGAAGCGGCATTGATTATGTACTGGAATCCATTGACGCGATTTACGGTGCGGAAGAGAATGGCAGCCGCATTCGCCGGGTGAACGTGAACCTTGCCCCCCTGTCCGTAGAGGGTTTCCGCCGCCTGAAGGAACGGAACATCGGTACGTTCCAGCTTTTTCAGGAAACCTACCATCGGCCGACCTACGGCAGGGTTCACCTTGCCGGGCCCAAGAAGGACCTTGACTGGCGGGCATCGACGACGTGGGCATGGGGCTGCTCTACGGGCTATATGACTGGCGGTTCGAGACGTTGGCGCTCATAGCCCACATCGCGCATCTTGAGGAGCGGTTTGGGGTCGGCTGTCATACCATCAGCGTGCCGCATCGAACCGGCCATCGGGTCGGATTTGGCCTCCCGGCCGCCATACACCTTGAACGATCAAGATTTTCTCAAGCTTGTCGCCATATTGCGCCTTGCCGTGCCGTACACGGGCATTATCATGTCCACTCGGGAAAAACCGGCTATCCGGCTGCGGACGCTGGAACTCGGCGTTTCCCAGATTTCGGCGGGCAGCCGTACCAATCCGGGTGGCTATCAGGAATCCAGCCAGTTCGAGGCGGCACAATTTCAGCTTGGCGATCACCGCTCCCTCGCGGAAGTGATTGCCGATCTCGGACAGCACAAATTCATTCCCTCTTTCTGCACCGGCTGTTATCGTCTCGGCCGTACCGGCAAAGATTTCATGGGTCTGGCGAAACCGGGCCTCATCAAGGAAAAATGCGCGCCCAACGCCCTGTCCACCTTTGAGGAGTATCTTCTCGACTACGGCACACCCGAAGCGCGGGAGGCCGGGGAGCGCGCCATTGCGGCGCCGTTGGACGGTATGGACGGCAGGATCCGGAAGGTTTCCGAAAACCTCGCCAAGGTGCGGGACGGCCGCAGGGACGCCTACTGTTAGGAACCTTCTTACAATGAACAGCGCGGACGGCTTCCGGATCGGGCAATCCCTGAACCGGGAGCCGTCCCGTCAGGGAATGAAATCCATGGTGGAACGGAACCATATCAACGTATTGCTTCGTGAAGTGCTCAGGCGAGTCGCCGAGTCCTTTCTCCACTATGCGGATTTCGGCAACAGCGTGGAACACATCCCCTTTGTCATGCGTCCCAAAAATACGAGACCAAGCCGATGCTGTATTTATAAGGATCGCGCCATATTGCGCTTTCAGGTCATGGCCGCGCTCGGATTCCGGCTTGAAGACGAGGAAGACGACTCCACGCCTCTGTCCGTGTATGCTGAAAAGGCCTTGGAACGGGAACAGCCTTCGGCCCCAATCCTGACCGTATGCGATACGGCCTGTCAGGGATGCATTCCCGCACGATACTATGTGACCGACGCGTGCCAGAACTGTATTGCCCATCCTTGCATCGGGTCCTGTCATTTCGGAGACAAGATAACAGTCACCAAAGCGATGAAATCCTTCGCCAAAAACGGCATGTAACCCATGCGCCGGATGCTTTACCGATTGCCTTTCCCGCAGGAACGGGTGTTGAACGATGGATTGAAGGCAGGAGAAAGGGTATGCAACGGAACGATATTCTGAAACTGCTTTTCGAAACGCCGTACGAGGCTCTGCGTGAGCGCGCCGACGAGGTGCGGGCCCGGGAAAAGGGAGCGCATGTCTTTGTCCGAGGCCTGATCGAATTCTCGAACCGTTGCGAACGGAACTGCCGATACTGCGGCCTGCGTTCGGCGAATCCGTCCCTGAAACGTTACCGTCTTGACGAGGCTCAAATTGTCGAGGCGGCGGAGCGGGCCGTGGCTTTCGGCGTGGACACTCTCGTCCTGCAATCCGGCGAGGTCCATGATGCTCCACAACGTATCGCCCATGTGGTGGATGCTCTCCGCACACGGTTCCCCGTGGCCGTTACCCTGAGTGTCGGAGAGCAGCCCACTGCTTCCTACGCGCTGTGGAAGGAGGCGGGCGCATCCCGCTTCCTTCTGAAGCATGAAACGGCGGATGCATCCCTGTACGCTGCCCTGCATCCCGGATACACGCTCGCGCAACGGGTGGATGCGCTGCAACGCCTGCGGCGGGCCGGCTATGAAATCGGTTCGGGGTTCATTGTGGGCGTTCCCGGCCAACGTCCCGAGACACTGGCGGACGATATCCTGCTGGCGCGGGAACTTCACGTGGACATGTGCGGGGCCGGGCCGTTCATCCCTCAGGCCGATACGCCTTTAGGCAACGAACCGCAGGGATCGGTTGAGCTGGCTTTGCGGGTCATGGCCGTACTGCGCATCGCTCTGCCGTGGTCCAATCTCCCCGCGACAACGGCTTTGGCGTCGCTTGATCCCGTTTCAGGGCAACGGGAGGGCCTGCTCGCCGGCGGCAATGTGCTCATGCCCGGTTTCACGCCGGCGGCCCACCGGGAAGACTACTGTATTTATGACAACAAACATCGAGTCAGTATGGATGAGGCCCGTCAGGTCATCGAATCGGCGGGGCGCACCCATTCTCTACACAGGGAGGGGTGACATGCTGGATGCGCCTAAAGGCCTCAGGTTGCACATCGGCCTTTTCGGTCGGCGGAATGTGGGTAAATCATCGCTGCTCAACGCGTTGGCCGCACAATCCGTGTCCATCGTATCCAATACGCCGGGAACGACCACGGATCCGGTGGAAAAGACGTTGGAATTCGCCCCGCTGGGGCCAGTCGTTTTTCTGGATACGGCGGGATTGGACGATGAGGGCGAACTCGGGACACAGCGCACGGAACGCACGCTTGCCGTATTGCCTCGAACGGACATGGCTTTGGTGGTGACGGCGGAAAACGTCTGGGGTCACTACGAAGAAACCATCGTGAGCAGGCTCAGGAAGCAGGCAATTCCGTTCCTTGTGGTCATGAACAAAACGGAGTCGTCCGTTGCTTCCAAGGATCGCCTACCCGATGCCATGAGGGGCCTCCCCATGGTGCGCGCTTCCGCGAAAACGGGCGAAGGCCTCGAAACGATCCGCCGCGAACTGGTTCGGCTGTCGCCTGGCGAATCGCTTCACGAAGCACAGCTAGTGGCGGATCTGCTTCCCGAGAAGGGCGTCGTCATCCTCGTCGTCCCCATCGATTCCGGCGCACCGAAGGGCCGGCTCATTTTGCCGCAAGTGCAAACCATCCGGGATGCCCTTGATGGGCGCAAGTTATGCCTTGTGGTGACGGAAGGAGAACTCGGGGCGGCCTTCGCCTGCCTGAAGGAACCGCCGGCTCTGGTGGTCTGCGATTCGCAGGTGGTGCGCCGCGTGGCGCTGGAGACGCCGCAGTCCGTCCCTTTGACGACCTTCTCGATCCTGATGGCCCGCCTCAAGGGAGATCTGCCGCTCCTCGCCGCCGGGGCCGCCGCCATTGGGAACCTCAAGCCCGGCGACAGCGTGCTCATGATGGAGGCCTGTTCCCACCACCCGCAACAGGACGACATAGGGCGGATCAAGATTCCCCGCCTGCTCCAGCAGTATGCGGGCGGAGAGCTGCGCTTTGACATGTGTGCGGGCAAATCCCTTACGGACTGTCCCGGATCATACGATCTCATCGTCCATTGCGGGGGGTGTACACTCACGCGGCGGCAAATGCTCGGCCGCCTGCGCTCCGCTCAAAGCAGAGGCATCCCCATGACGAACTACGGCGTCGCCATTTCCTTCACGCAGGGCGTACTCAAACGGGTACTAACACCATTCCCCGATGCCCTCGCCGCCTGCGGGCCGGCCCATGAAACGTGTCATGACGCTCAATCAAAAACAGATAAGGAGTCCGGCTGGAGGGGATACATTTTCATTGGCCCCCGATGAGGCCGGGACTGTTACGGGTGGACGGACATGCCGTCTGGATTCTTCTGAAATAAACAAAGATACCATATGATTCCACCCGGTGGGCACGGAAGCCCCTTCGCCCCGTTTCAGCGTACACGCTGGAGCCTCTGTTTTTACACATACTCAAGGCCGCCGTTTCCCCAGTAATTGCGAAACCTGTTCAGGGAAGCCAATTAAAGTTTTCTTATGCACGAAATGTCTCTTGTTACAAGCTTGTTATCCATCATTCGCGAGGAGACTGAACGGCACGCTCTGCACCGTCTGTTGCAAGTACGCGCACGGTACGGCGCTCTGGCGAACATCGTTCCGGAAGCACTGTCCGTCGCGTTCGAGGCTCTTACGGCAGGAACGGATTGGGAAGGGGCTGTGTTGCAAGCCGAAGAAATCCCCCTCTCGCTCAAGTGTTCTCGATGCGGACAAATCTTTTCTCCCGCTCGGCAGAAACGTTTTTCGGCACCGTGCCCTTTCTGTGGAGAAGAACAAGGGCACTCCATAGGAGCGGGACGGGAACTCTATATCCAGAGCATGGAAGCGGGATAAAGGAGTTATCTCATGGAAATACCAGTTATTCGCAACGTTCTTGAAGCCAACGAAAAACTGTCGGCACGTCTGAAGGAACATTTCGCCAGGCACGGCATTCTTACCTTGAACCTCATCAGTTCCCCCGGCGCGGGAAAGACTTCCCTACTCGAACGGACGCTTGCGGATCTTTCCCCCGAGTTCCGCATGGCCGTTATCGAAGGCGATCTCCAAACGGACAACGACGCCCAACGTGTAGCCGCCACCGGAGCTCAGGCTGTGCAGATCAACACGGAAGGCGGCTGTCATCTCGACAGCAATCTTGTCATGGAAGCGTTGGGGGCGCTCGACCTGAGCGAAATCGATATCTTGTTCATTGAAAACGTGGGAAATCTTGTCTGCCCTGTGGAGTTCGATTGTGGCGAGGATGCCAAGATCGCCCTCCTCAGCCTCCCCGAAGGCGACGATAAGCCCGAAAAGTACCCGTTTCTCTTCAACCGTGCCAGTGCCATGATCCTGAATAAAATCGACCTGCTTCCCTATCTGGATTTTGACATGGAAACCGCCGCGCGACATGCCCGCCATCTTAATGCCGCTCTCCCCGTCTTTAAAATATCCTGCCGTACGGGTGACGGGCTTGAAGAATGGTATGATTGGCTCCGTCAGGCTGTCCGCGCCAAACGCAGCGCACCAAACGAATAAGACGCATGTTCTTCGTCTGAACATTTCTTGTCTGAAAAGGTATGCACGGTACCCAGTATCCATGCATACCTTTTCATTTCAGGAAGGTTGGAGCTAGAACTTGTAGTTTACGCTAAAAGCTGCCTGGAAATTGTTTTCCTTGTATAAATCATTCCAGAGCTCCTTATCGGCATCGAGATAGATATACCCAAGCTCAAAGGCGAGGGTAAGCCCCTCGTACAGCTTGTATTGGGAATCAAAATTGACTTCCCACAGTTTGTCTTTGGTGGTGAGGTACATATTATTGCCGACAGTAGCCATTGCGTCACGAGCGACCACCCCGCCGCGTACCATTTCCGTATTGTTCGTGCCTTTGACCATCGCGACGCGGAACGCGTGACTCAAAGCTTCAATAAAGGAAATATCCTTCAACTCCGCCATGATCCCCCAGCTGCCGCTGATATCCGTTCCGTTAAACGTGCTGGAACGGTTATACATCCCGCCGTCATATCCGAAAGAGGTCAACGCCACGTCAGTATCGATGACGGGCATACGTTCGGAACCGTCAAGCGCGTTCGCGTCATCACCGGAAGCGTACCAGAACGTAAGGCCGGGTGTGACAAAATCCGTTTTGCATTCAGCTGCCAGGGCGGCATACCAGCCCGCGCGCTTCAGATCTTGATTGCCCGTTTTCCCCATGTCCACCTTTCCGTAAACACCATCTACGGCGACCCTGAGCGGGCTGAACAACGTCATTTCAGCGGAAAGGCCGCCCCACCATGCGTTGCCGTGATTGTCTTTGGAGTCGGCGACAACCTTCCCGGTGCCAACGGGAAGCAATCCGCTGGCGACTCCGGTCTTGTTGTTCGCACCGGCACCGAAACGGGTGTCTTTACCGATCGCGCTGTACATTCCGAAGGGGTTCATCCTGATGCCATCGAACTGCACCGGAACCGCCAGCCCGATGACGTCCATCGCATCGTGGCTGTTGTATGTATACAGCAACGTGTTGTCCTTGTCATATACGGAAACAGTACGTTCATCGTTATTGTACGCACGAACCCAAAAAAGCGTGGCCCCCACGTTTTCAGTGAAATTTCCGGAAAGCGAGATCCCGGCACCGTCGGTCATGAATGCCGCGTACGGTACCGCAAATGTCGCAATGTCGAAGGGCTGAAGGCCCATGCGGACTTTTGCGTCCGTCTCCGGGATATTCCAGTCGACATAACTATAGCGCACCTTGACGACCTTACCGTCCGTTCCGAGGGCGGCATCATTTGTTCCCCAGTTTTGATGGCCCACTTCAAAAAAGACGACGCCCTTGAGCGAATCGGAAGCCACGATATCGATCTGCGTGCGCAACCGTATGGAAGCCTTGAATCTATCGACAGAAGCATTCGCTGATTTGAGGGGGTTGCGATCAGCCCAGGAAAAACCGTTTTGCCATTGTCCCTTAATATTCACGTCAGCCGCCCGCGCCCCGCTCGTCATACTTAAAAGAAGGCCCGCCGCAAGGAACAACATCATTGCACGTTTCATCATCACCTCTCTAGCGTCAAAGGTTATACGATGGGCTCTCCCCCCAAGCACAGTGCGGAGGAATTCATGGCGGAGCCTTATACTGTTGCGACGCAAGCGTCAGGGTTAAAGGGGATAACGGATTGAAGGAGCCGTTGTGCATATCCGCTGGATGCCCTTGCCAAGTGCTCCTTCTCCAAGGATTCCGCGATGGTCCCCTCATGAAGAAACATAATATGATCACATAAGTAGGTGACGGCCTGAACATCATGGGCAATGAACAGGTAGGTCATGTCCCCCTTCAGCTCCAACAGCAGTTCCAGCACTTGCGCCTGTACGGACACGTCAAGCGAGCTCACGGCCTCGTCGAATACGATGAAACGGGGCTTGGTCGCTATGGCTCGCGCGATGCACACCCGCTGGAGCTGCCCCCCGCTCAACTCGTGGGGATAACGGTTCCGCAGCGCCTCCGGGAGCCCGACCCGCTCAAGCAGTTCCGGGATTGCGCATGACGCGTCCAGCCGCAAGATATCCAACGGCTCTCTGATGAGTTCCTCCACCGTGAATCTCGGGTTGGCGGAGGATGTATAGTCCTGGAAGACAACGCTCATTTGCCCAGGATGTTCCTTGCTCCATACCTGAACAGGGCGGCCTTCCAAGAATACCTGCCCACTGTCCGGCTGTTCCAAGCCAAGGATCAGCCTTCCGAGCGTGCTTTTCCCCCCGCCGCTTTCGCCGATGAGCCCTACGGAAGAGCCTTCGAACAGTGTGAGGTTCACGTCTCTGAGGATCGGCTGCCGTTTTTTCCTCCAAAAGCCTCCCGATACCGGATAGCTTTTGGAGACATTGCGGACCTCAAGCAACGGCGTTTCCCGATGTGCTACCGACATCGCATCACCCTCTCGAAGGCTTTGGACAACGTGGCTCTCGTGTCCACGAGATAACGCGTATAGGGATGCCGTGGAGCGGAGAAAAGCTCCGCTCCGCCGTATTCGACGCCGACGCCGTCCTTCATGACCAAGACTTCCTGCGCGAGCTGGCGGACGACGCCAAGATCATGGGAAACCAAAATCAGGCTGCTCCCGAACCGTTCCCGGATCCAATGGAATTGTGCCACAACCTCCCGCTGGTTCATGGAGTCCAGCGCCGTTGTGGGCTCATCGGCAATGATGATATCGGGGCGTTGAAGCAACGCCACCGCGATCATACACCGCTGCAACATGCCTCCGGAAAGCTGGTACGGATATTTCTTGAGCACATCCAACGGATTGTGGATGTGCATCATCTCCAGAGCCTCAACGATGCGTCCCCTGCTCTCCTTTTCCGAAAAAGCCGATGTCGTCGCCCGGAGTGTTTCAAGAAGCTGCGCCCCCATGGAGTAAAGAGGATCGAACGCCGTCATCGGTTGCTGGACTATCATGGCGATTCGCTTGCCGCGGATGCCGCGCACGGTTTCCCGACCTGCCTGCAAGAGGTCGATGCCGCCGAAACGGACACTGCCGGAAACCCGCAAGGAAGGAGGCGCCAGTCCCAACAGCGCCAGGCACGTCAGCGATTTGCCGCTGCCGCTTTCCCCAACGACGCCAAGGCATGTTCCCGGTTCAAGGCAAAAATGCACATCCCGTACGATCAGCGCCCCAGTAAGGGAGTCTCGGACAGTCAAATCCCGCACTTCAAGTAAGCTCATGAACGTTCCCTGCCCGCGTGTTTGGGATCAAAGGCGTCACGCAGGCTGTCGCCTAAAAAATTGAATGCCGCCACAACCAACAGAATGGCCATGCCCGCCGGGATCATCTGCAACGGATACAGGGTCATGACCTCCTTCGCCTCATTGAGCATCATGCCCCACTCCGGGGTGGGGGGCTGCACGCCCAACCCGAGGAAAGACAATGCTGAAATCATCAGGATCACGCTTCCCGTATCCAGCGTCGTCAGGACAAAGAGTTCGCCGGCTGTGCCGGGCAACAGATGCCGCATCATGATCCTGATGGATGATCCGCCGGCGACCTTGGCAAACCGGATATAGTCCTTGTCCGAATACTGCCGGACGATGGAACGGACCATACGCGCATACCACGGCCACTTGGCCACCACGTTGGCGATGACCACGTTTTCCAGGCCCGGGCCCGTCATGCCCACAATGGCGAGAATCATGACCTCGCTGGGGAAGGACATCATGACGTCGCATATGCGCATAAGCACGTCGTCGATACGGTTGCGGAAAAAACCGGAAACAAGGCCGACGCACGCCCCCAACGCGGAAGTTATTGCCATAGTGAGCAAGGACAGAAACACCGTCGCGCGTATGCCGTAGACAAGACGCGAAAGGACGTCGCGCCCAAGCTGATCCGTCCCAAAGGGATGATACCAACTCCACGGCGCGAACTTGTCCCCGACGTCGATAAGCGTCGGATCGGACAAGGGAAGTATGGGAGCGAGGAGGCCCAATACAAGAACACCCCCCAGGAACCCCATGCAGACCAGCGCCAGCCTGTCTCTTTGCAGACGAATCCACGGGGACATGCTAGAATTCCTTCCTCAACCGGGGATCGACGGCAGCGCTCAGGATATCCACCAATACGTTACCGACTACAAAAAGAACCGCCATGATCAGCACATAGGCCTGGATGACGGGAAAATCACGGTTGAAGATCGCCGCCACGCAAAGCCTTCCGATGCCGGGCCATGCGAAAATGCTTTCCACGACAAAGGTTCCGGCTATAAGCTTGGGCAGCGACATACCCAGTGCGGTCAGCGAAGCCTGAAGCGAATTCTTAAACATATGGCGGATGATCGAGCGCTCGGGCAAACCGCGTACCCGTGCGTAGAGAATGTAGTTTTCCTGCTTATTCTGAATCATGTTGGCGCGGATAAGCCGCGTATAGGTGGCGATATATGCAAGGGACAACGTGACCGCAGGTAAAAGGACGGAGCTGGGACCGTCCATCCCGCTCGTCGGAACGAGATCAAGTTTGACGGCAAACAGCCACATGAGGAGAAGCCCGGCCCAGAAACTGGGCATGGCCGTACCAAGAAAGACACCGCCACGGATGAGCCGGTCGAGAAAGGTTCCTTCATACAACGCACAGACGATCCCGGCGGAGAGACTGCACACAAGCGTCAGGCACAGAGCCGCTCCGGCAAGAACGAGGGTCGCGGGCAGCGCCTTTTGGATTTCACCAAGTACGGGTTTGTCGTCCACATAACGATTGCCGAAATCCCCATGCAAGGAGTTGTTCAGCCAAGCCACATAACGCGTCAAAAAAGGTTTATCCAGGCCGAGCTTTGCACGGGTTTCCGCGAGCACCTCTTCCGTGGGAGTGACTTCATTGACACGCACGGCCACTTCCGCCGGGTCGCTGGGGCTCAGATTGATCAGCACGAAAGACAGAAACGAAATCCCAATAAGGATGGGGATGAGGTTGAGCAGGCGACGAAAAAGATAACTCCCCATACGAAACTCCTTAAGCATCACAAGCGGCCCGGGAGACGCGTCTCCCGGGCCAGTCTGCTAGAACGACATCCTTTCAAAGGGGATTTCGTACTGGGAGGTACAGAACGTAACCCCCTTGAGAGCCGGGACATGCACGGCCTTGGTACGCGAATAGCTCAGAGGCACGTACACGCCCTGTTCATGGATATACGCCAGCAATTCCTTGTACGTATTCTTACGGGTATCCTCATTCGGCTCGATCATGAGCGCGGTGATTGTCTTGTCCAGCCATTCCTTACGCTCCAACCCGACCTGCGCCTGATAATCCCCGTGGGCGGGAATGCGCCAAGAAGACAGATACGACTGCGGATCATACGGTGTACCCCACGACAGGGAGTATTGCAGGTCGAATTCGCCGGTGCGCTGCCGATCCAGAAACGCCTGCTTTTCCTCGCCCACGATCTTGAGTTCCACGCCGATCTTCTTGAGATCGTTCTGCATGTATTCGCTGATGGTCCGTTCCTGCGAATTGTTGGAATTATAGTAGATAGTGACGGCGCACTTCTTGCCGTCCTTGTAACGGTACCCGTCCTTGCCCATGCTCCAGCCAGCCTTCTCCATCAATTCATTGGCTTTCACAACGTCGTAGGAGCGTACCGGAAGATCAACGTCGCAATAAGGAACGGTCTTGGCCATCAACGTGTCGGCTATCGTTTCCGAACCGTTAAGTATACCGTCGGCAATGGCCTTCTTGTCTATGGCGTGCTGGAACGCCTTGCGTACGTTGATGTCCCTGGTAATCGGCTGATGCGCGTTCAGAAGAATGGCCCGGGAGGCGACGGGGTCGCTGATCTCCGTCTTGTACGTGCTTTCCTTTTGCAACGCGGCAAACGCGTCGAGATTCAGCATGTCACCGTCGGAACCGAAAATAAGATCGATTTCCCCCTTCTGGAGTGCGAGCAGAATAGTCTGATGGTCCGGCATAACCTTCCAGCGTACTCTCTCCAAAGCCGGCTTAGGCCCCCAATAGCGTTCATTTCGCGTGAACACGGCATACTGCTTGTCCTTGTGCTCGGTCAGAACCCACGGCCCCGTGCCGACATAACCGGACACGCCGTTCTTGGTTTCGCCATCAATGAAACATTTCGGAGAGATGAAACGGAAAGGCCGGGTCAGCCCCAGCTCTACCAGCGTAGGGTAGTAGGGATGCTTGAGCACCAGCTTGTAGGTATATTCGTCAACGGCCTCATTGCGGTCGATTTCGTTGACCATGTCCAGCCACGCGTGCCGGGGAAGGTTGCTCACTATGGCGTCCATATTCGCTTTGACGGCCTCGGCGTTGAAAGGCGTTCCATCCGTGAAGGCAACATCTTTCCGGAGATGGAAGGTGTATTCCTTCCCATCCGGGGAGATTTCCCAGCTTTCCGCGAGCCAGGGTTTGACGCCCTCCTTCGTATTGACGACCAGCGGTTCGAACACCATGTTTTGCGCCGCCATCTCGCCGGAATACAGATGAGGGTTGATGTTTCGAATATCCTTTGTGCTCGCGTACGCCAGTTCCGTACGAGGCGCTTCGGCTTTGGAGGGCGGCTCCTCCCGCGAGCACCCCGCAAGCCCCAAGAGTGCGATAACCACGACAAACAGTTTTCCCATGAACATGATTCCTCTCCGTTTACAACGTGAGCTATAAAGCTTTTTTGCTTCACCTGTTCCGCAATGAATGGCACTTCGAGGGCCAATATTGTCCAGCCAAGAAACGCTGCGTTGCCTCTTGGTAGTATTTTTTTTTATTTCGTAATACTGCTGGGGAGTGTACGGCAATGATTACCAAAGATATGGGATAGGGAGTTGGGGCGGCTTCAACCAGTAAGTCCCACCCTACCGAAAATGAAACCAACCCCAAAGGGTAATGTGCCCTAACCCAACAATAGGATATGCCGCTCTTTTTCCGTATCAGTAATACAGCCCAGCAAATTGCAATCAGTATATTTTGATGAATGGCGCTCCCGGCCCAAATGAGATCCCAGCCAAAGGACCAAGGTCCCCAATCAATCCAAAAGAGAAAAAGATACGTTATCTCACTGCTGTTCTTCTTTTTGGGCTGATACCATGAAGCGCTTGATAATGGATACGGGCTGTCCCGTGCCGTCTACGAAATGTTTTCGTTCCACGTCAACCGTCACATTGCGTGCCCCCAGTTTGAGGAGCGTTTCCACATCCCACTGCGGACGGTCGACTCTGCTCAAAGGCAGGTTCGCGGCAATGGCATGGATCGGGGCGGGATCGACTCCGAGCATGAAGTCCGGATTGTGGCCATCCGTATAGTCAGGCTGTTTCAACTCCTCCGCATAGGGTTCGCTGTAGAGGTGGCGGTAATGATTGCCGTCAAAATTGACGAGGCGCCCTCCCGGTCTGAGTACGCGCAGCCATTCCGCATAGGCTGATTCCGGGTGTTCGAGGTTCCACATCAGATTGCGGGACACGATCAGATCGAACGTTTCATCCGGAAACGGAAGGTCCTGCGCGTCGCCTTGCCGCACAACAATAGAGACGTCAGCTTCGGCGGCATTCCGAGAGGCGCGCTCCAGCATCCCTTCCGTATAGTCGAAGGCGACCACGGAATGCCCCAGCCGGGCCAGCAGGATGGAAAAGAATCCTGGCCCGCATCCTATGTCCAAAATGTCTAATTTGCCGGACGCAAGTACAAACGGACGCAGACGCTCCAGCCAGACTTTTTCCGCATGTTGAAGATCATACGCAGTCTTCAGGGAGTACCCTTCCGCCCGCGTATTCCAGTAACGCCGTATCGCTTCCAATTCCGTCATGGCCTTCTCACTGCTTGATGCCCCGTACGAGGAACATCGGGATATGGGTGTACCGAATCCGGTAGTAATCGTTCATGATGTCTGGAGGCAGAGCCGCCCTGACAAGCACGTCGCGGCAACCGAGCCGTTCCAGGCAGGCCTTGTCCCACCCGGGGCGCTGTTCACGGCTGAGCGGCAGCTGCGGGATCAGCTCGTCCATGATCGGGTCTCCGTGTTCATCCTCCACGGCATACCCCATAGCACGCAGCGTTTGGGCATCTTCCGCATACAGCCGGGCAAGCTCCGGGTCGAACAGATGAGCGTGCCAGTTCGCATCGAAATTCAGGAGGACGCCACCGGGCCTGAGGACGCGCAGCCACTCCGCATACGCCCTGTCCGGATGTTCCAGATTCCATGTAAGGTTGCGGCTCAAGACGACATCAAACGTATCATCCTCAAATGTCAGGTTTTGGGCATCCATCTGGGAAAAGTAGGCGCTTGCTTCCGGGGAATGGTTTTCGACGTTCTCCCGGGCACACTCGATCATGGCTTCGCTGTAGTCCACCCCCGTAATCTCATGTCCCCGGCGAGCCATCAGGATGGAGAAAAAGCCGGGCCCGCAACCCGCATCGAGGATACGCAGAGGGTGCTTCCACGGAAGCTGCTCCGCGAGCAGTTCATCCCATACCTTGGCCTGAATAGTACCAAGTTCATCCGCATTGACGGCGGAATAGGCCGCTACCCTGCCCGACCAGTAGGCCCGGATCGTTTCCAGGCGGCACCTATTCACAACGGCCTCACGGGAATGACATTCAAAAAACCGGGGCGCGTCCGCTCGACGCTCGCCTCCACGTCGTAGACGTCGCCAAGCAAGTGCGGGTGCAGCACCCGTTCGGCCGTATCAAAGGCCTTGATCCGCCCCTCGTGAAGCATGAGCAAGCGGCTGCTGTATCGCGACGCCAACATGAGATCATGCACGACAAAAAGTGTAATCGCCCCGTTTTCCCGCGTGTATTTCCGGGCCAAATCCATGACGACGAGCTGGTGGCGCAGATCGAGCGCACTCGTGGGTTCGTCCAGCAGCAAGACCTTGGGCCGCGACACGAACGCCTGCGCCATGAACACAAGCTGCTTTTGCCCGCCGCTCAGGCTGCACACCGGCTTCCGGCTCAGACTGTCGAGCCCAAGTTCCGCCAGCGTGTCCGCCACTTTTTCGATTTGCTCGTCGGTCACTTTCCATCTGAGATCCTTGACCAGGCCGAGGAGAACCATTTCAAAGGCCGTCAAGCGGCTGGTAACGGATTCGAGCTGTGGAACATACGCAATGTCCCGATCCGAAAAAAGGTTGCCTTTATCGTCGTACAAGGCCACGTCACCGGAACGTTTGATCAGCCGCGCGATGGCCTTAATCAGTGTGGTCTTACCCACGCCGTTTCGGCCAACCACCGCCACCATTTCTCCGCCATGCAGCGTTGCGGATACATCATTGATGACGTGGTTTCCCGAAAAATGTACGGACAGGTTCTGAATAGATAAAGTCAGCATGTCACCTCCCGTTTTTCATGAGCAAAACGAACAAAAACGGAACGCCTACAATGGACGTGATAATGCCCACCGGGAGCATGGAGCCGCCAGAAAGCAGCTTTGAAACAATCGAGGACGCAAGCAGCATAAGGCCGCCAAGGATCGTCGCGCTGGGAAGCAGATACCGCTGATCCTCACCTAACATGAGCTTCGCACAATGCGGAGCGACAAGCCCGACAAAGGCCACCGTACCGATAAAACCAACGGCACCGGCAATGAGAAATGAACAGATCAGAAAGACATGCAGGCGTAACCTCTCCACATTGATCCCCAGGCTCCGCGCCCGCTCCTCACCCGTCGTCAGTACGGTGAGACGCCAAGACCAGCCGGACAGGAGCGCCGCACCCATTACCAATAAACAACCACTTACGACGACGCTCATCCACGACGAACGTTGCAGGTTCCCGAAAGTCCACCCGGAAATGATCTGCGCGATCTCCGGGGAGGCACGGTATTGCAGATACTGCTGCAACGCCTGAAAGAAGAAATTCATGATGATCCCCGAAAGGATCAGCGTACTCGTGGACATCCCCTTCAGGCGCCCCAAATAGAAAATGAGGAGGGAGACGGCAAGCGCGAATACGAGTGCGAGCAGTGCCGTCCCGATCCAGAGGTACCCCGCCACGGAAAGCCCCAACGTAATGGCTATGGCCGCTCCAAAACTGGCGCTTGCCGTAATGCCGAGAGTATAGGGGCTCGCCAGAGCGTTGTTGGTAATGGTCTGGATTTGCAGACCGGCAAGGCTGAGCGAGCCTCCCACAAAAACACAGGTCAGCGTCATGGGCAAGCGGATGGACCACAAGATGGCCGTATTCGCCGTATCACCGTCCGGCCCGCCAAGCAGGGCATCGACGACTTCACCGGGACCGATGCCGGAAGACCCCATGCCGAGATCGATGACGATGAGGCCTAGCGTCAGGATGGCGAGCACCATACCAGTCAACAGACGCCTTCCGTTCAGCTGCCTGTACATATGTGCATTGCCGGAAGGCATACCTTCACCCTTCATGCTAACGTGCACATTTGATCATAAAGGTTCCGTCGAACTTCAGTTCAGGGAGATACTTGGCATAGAACGCGCGCATATCGCCCATCGGATCCACTTCTTGGAAGGTGTTGGGATAGAGGATCTTGGCGAGGTACAGTGTCAACGTATAGTCGATCATGTTCCGGAGGCTGCCGTGATCCACGGCATATATCTCTCCAGACTTGACCGCAGCGAGATTCTTCCAAGCCGGACGCGCGGCAAAGCCCTTCAGCCGCTTCTGCGCAGTGGCCTCGTCGATGGTCAGCCCCATGCTCATCTGGTCACCCTCGGCGTTGTTTCGCCAAATACCGCCGCCGAAGACGATAAGCTGGGGATTGGATGCAAGTACGAATTCCGTATCCAGCGGCGCATAGGGCTGGGTGGCATTCTCAGCCAGATTGTCGGCTCCAAGGTTTTTCAGGATCGCGCCCCAGAGTACATCCTTATTATAGCTGTTCCCATACTCTCCAATGCCCTTGTTCCCCAATTCCATGTAAACCGTCTTGTGCTTGGCGGAATCAGGGAGCGCGGCAATCTTCCTATATACGTCTTCAAGCGCGGAGGCGTAGACATCGCATTGTTCCTTGGCCACAGCTTCCCTGTCGAGAAGCTGGCCGAGGATCATCGTACTCTTCGTGTGGTTCTCCACCTTCATGGCATGGTAATCAAGGACTACAACCTTGATGCCGGCCTTCTCAAATATGTCGATTTTCTGGTTGTTGTCCGCAAACTGAGAGCGCCCTACCAACAAAACATCAGGCCGAAGAGACAGTATTTTTTCAGAGTCGAGGATGTTGTCGTGATACCCGCCGATACTCGGGATAGCTTTCAGTTTAGGAAATGTTTCAGTATAGACGACATACTCGCCGTACCGGGTTTCCTCCCAACCGTCGAACGTCATGCCTACAACCTTATCCAGACTCCCCGCTCCGCCGACCATCAAAAAATTGGCGATGTAGTTTGCGACGACGAACGTCTTGGGGAGTTTATCCAGCTGGACCTCGCGCCCAGCAATATCGGTAAAGGAAATCGCCGGAGCAGCCAAAATCGTTTTTCCGGTACCCCCCAAAAAAAGAACCGACAGCGCGCAAGCCATCACCACACGGGAGAGCCTTCCCCAAATGTGCATCATGAACCCCTCCTTGCTGGAATAAGTAACACGTTTATAAAAAAAGTATTATGTGTCAAGAGGGAATGGATTCAATTACACTATATTTATAAATATTCCCTTAAATGTAATGCGGTTCAAGCCTCCACGAGACGAACGGAGAGTTCTTGCGCAACCCCAGAAGGTCACAGTATGGGCAGCAATACCGCACTGTGCGAATGCTGTTTATCGACGTCATCCGTTCACCGCTCCTGATGAGCGGTTCCGTTTTCCATCGTACTCATGCAGGCTTGGGATTAGCCTTGAAAAGAACCGTTTTTGCTCAGTGCGTCATAACGCCGTATTCTTCAGGAAACAGAACCACAGAGGAACCTACCAATACAATCGGTGGGTTCCTCTTTTTTATAAGGCACTATGAAAGCAGTATCCCAACAGGCGCATCAGGAGCTAGCCAAACCACACAGTGCCAAAGTGTAGCCATGCTTGATCAGGGACAAAAAACGGTGATGCGAAAGGGAACCGGGAATCACTGGCTCCGCACCCTAGGAAATCTGTACATCATCATATTCCAGCGAGCTCACTCTAACGAACAGGGATGAGTATCAACAGTATAACTTGGGAAAATCATTTACGAATAACTCGTGCTACGATTTTTAAAATCGTATGCTTTTCTGCATTGATGTGGAGAAAGCGAAACCTGTAACGATAGGAGAACGTAAATGACTACTCTTGGAACAAGATACCCTACATTGGCGTTTATTTCCGGAGGCGTGGGAGAAGCAGAGGATGGCATTCCCCCACAACCATTTGAGACGTTTTGCTACGACTCGGCGCTGATGCAGGCTAAAATCGAAAATTTCAATATCATTCCTTATACTTCCGTACTGCCGAAAGAACTGTACAACAACATTGTTCCTGTCGATTCCGTGGCTTCTTCCTTCAAACACGGTGCCGTGCTTGAGGTCATTATGGCCGCTAATGGGGCCAGATTGGAAGAACACCGCGCCATTGCCACCGGGCTGGGCATCTGCTGGGGAAAAAACAAACAGGGCGAACTCATCGGGGGATGGGCGGCGGAATATGTCGAATACTTCCCCACTTGGATCGACGACGATATCGCTAAGGCTCATGCCGAAATGTGGTTGAACAAGTCTCTCAAGCATGAGCTGAGCCTGCGCGGGGTGGAACAACACAGCGAGTTCCAGTTCTGGCATAATTACCTGAACCTCACCAAGCCTTATGGATATTGCCTGACCGTTATGGGGTTCCTCAACTTCGAGTTTGCTGATCCTGTGAAACGCTAGCTTTGTCATCCCATAGCCGATCCCGGACCGCCAGATCAGGGCGGCGGTCCGGGCAAAATGGAACAGATTGTCAGTGAACAGGAGCGGGGTATGGCGAATAATACCAAAAAATTAGGTGTGATCGCGCTTGCCAGTTTGGTGGTGAGTTCAATGGTGGGGGGTGGCATTTATAGCCTGCCCCAGAATATGGCAGCCCAGGCTTCGGTAGGGGCTGTGATCATCGCTTGGGTCGTGACGGGTATCGGAATGTTTTTCCTGGCGAATTCCTTTCGCATCCTTTCCGACATCCGACCGGATCTCAAAGCGGGGATCTACATGTATGGCCGAGAGGGGTTCGGTTCTTTCGTTGGGTTCCTCATCGCTTGGGGATACTGGTTGTGCCAGATTTTCGGCAACGTAGGCTACGCAGTCATCACCATGGATGCCCTCAACTATTTCTTCCCGCCCTATTTCGCCGGCGGCAATACCATATACGCCATCATCGGCGGATCCATCCTGATTTGGCTATTCAATTTTGTGGTACTGCGCGGGACACAGCAGGCTGCCGTGATCAATACCATAGGTACGATCGGCAAACTCATTCCGTTGTTCGTGTTTATCATTATTATGATTTTCGTTTTTCATATCGATAAGTTCGATTTCGACTTCTTCGGCAAGCTGGCGGTGGACAATGGACAGCATTTAGGTGGGCTCGGTGCTCAGATAAAGAGTACCATGCTGGTTACACTTTGGGCCTTTATCGGGATTGAAGGTGCTGTGGTCCTTTCAGATCGGGCCCAGAGCCAAGATGACGTAGGCAAGGCCACGATCATGGGTTTTGTTGGCTGCCTCATTGTATATGTCCTGTTGTCGGTATTGCCCTTTGGATTTATGACCCAACAGGAACTGGCCGCCGTGCCTACGCCTTCCACTGCCGGTGTACTGGAACGGGCCGTAGGGACATGGGGAAGCTGGATTATGAACATTGGGTTGATCATTGCGGTTCTGGCCAGCTGGCTTGCCTGGACATTGATCACAGCGGAAATGCCTTTTGCCGCGGCAAAAAACGGAACCTTTCCACGCCAGTTCTCTAGGGAAAACGCCAACGGTGCGCCTTCCGTGTCCTTGTGGGTGACAAGCGCGCTCATGCAGCTCGCGCTCCTGCTTGTCTATTTTTCCAACAATGCTTGGAATATGATGCTGAGCATCACGGCTGTCATGGTTTTGCCCGCCTATCTCATCTCCACGCTTTTCTTGTGGAAAACGTGCGAGGATGGCCAATATCCCCAGGGGGCCGCAACCGGACGCGCTTCGGCGCTGGCCTGCGGCTTTCTAGGGTCGGCCTATGGGCTTTGGCTCATTTACGCTGCTGGGCTGCATTATTTGCTTATGGCATCGGTGTTTATCGCCATCGGTATCCCTGTCTATATCTGGAGCCGGAAACAACATCCTGATCAGAACCCCATGTTCCTGAAATATGAAAAAGTACTTTTGGTGCTGCTCGTACTTGTAGCTTTGTTCTCGCTCTATCTTTTTATGCGGGGAATTGTAAAACTATAGCGAGTAGATATTAAGGAGTTAAAGTGCGGCTAACGTCTTCCCCAAGGACAGGACCTCCCTTTGGGTAAAAGTTTGTCCCACTTCATTCGAAGGAGCCCCCCAACAGTGCAGTAAACACTGTTGGGGGGATCTTTTTCGGTAGTGATGGACAGTACCTGCCGGACATTTGGCCATGCTGGGAGACAGCACGGGTTGCTCCGTATCCAAGCGGAACACATCAAGGCCGCAGTTTTTAAAACAGGTGCCGCAACCAGTGCATTTGGAAACATCAATAGAGTTGCTCACCGCTTTCCTCCTTGTTTGCACAGGGTCACAACGGACTTGTTGTCATCGAGAGCCAGCGACATGCCGTAGCACTTGTGCATATCGTCACAATAAAGACACGAAGGGGGGCATGTTGAGTAGCAAACGCTGCCGATGGCAACATATGTTGAAATTGTATCAATGTCCGCTGAAACGGCGGTGTCTATGAATGGCAAGAGGCTGTGGAGTCCATGCTTGTCGGTGCGGGCACTGTACAGGTACGTTCCCCAGTTATGGAAAATGGCTATGGCATCATCAAAAAATTCTGTGAAGGGCTGGGGTACTTGGACGGTTCCAGAAGACTGTGGCCGAGTCTCAAGGGCGTCACACACGTCCCTTTCCCTTCTCTGAGTCACGAATTCTGACGAAAACCTAGCAGGATTGTTTTTCCGTCCTCTTATGGCATGTTAGCAAGGAAAGACTTTTTTCGGAGCATGCGGGTGTTGCAGGTGTCCATCCAGAAACAACTTGAAGCATTCGCGCTTCAGGTTTCTTTTGTGCTCGCTTCCCACGGCATCACGGTACTGTGGGGGGCGTCCGGTTCGGGTAAGACCACCTTACTGCAATGCCTTGCCGGGTTGCTTCGCCCTGATGCAGGGAGGATCGCCTGCCGTGAGGCAGTCTGGTTCGATGCGGAACGGGGCGTATGCCTCGCGCCCGAACGGAGGCGGCTCGGATATGTTTTTCAGGACGTCCGGCTGTTCCCGCATCTGTCCGTGCGCTCGAATATGCTGTTCGGGCGGCGGTTCCGGGGCCCGTCCGGGGTATCGTTCGAAGACGTGGTAGGGCTTTTAGGTCTGGGACGGCTGTTGCACCGCACGCCTTCCGATCTGTCCGGAGGCGAAAAACAGCGTGTCGCCGTGGGGCGCGCCCTGCTGGCCTGTCCCGAGCTGCTGCTCATGGACGAACCGTTGACGGGGCTGGATCGGGGCAAACGAGAAGAAATCATGGCCTACGTCAAGGCGATCCCGGAACGGTTCGGCGTACCCATCCTGTATGTGACCCATTCGGACGCGGAGCGCCGTTTTCTGGCGGATCGCGTCCTGAACCTTGAAGACGGCAAACTGACGGAATACTGAATTCGCGGTGATTGCCGCACAGGGAGGAACTGCAATGAAACGATGGATTCTGGCGCTGGTCATGTTGGGCCTGAGCGTCGTACCGGCCTTGGCCGAGACAGCCGTGACCACGGGGATGGGCTACAAAAAAATGCTTTCCGAACTCTGCGCGCTGTACAAGCAAGAGTCCGGCAAACAGCTGACCGAGGTCTACAGCGGCACCATCGGGCAGTCGCTGGCCCAGTACAAGGCCGGAAGCGGGGTTTCCGTATTCGTTTCGGACAGGCAGACCCTGGAGGACTCGGACGTCTCTTTCGCTTCGTTTCAGCCTTTGGGCACCGCCGTGCTTGTGCTGGCGTGGAAAAAGGGCCTGAATGTGGAATCGCCGCAGGACCTCCAAAATCCGAAAATCCAGTCCATCGGCTATCCCGACAAGAAGGGCGCCATTTACGGAAAGGCCGCTGATCGATTCCTGACCCAGAGCGGCCTGCGTGGACCTCTGAAGGACAAGCTGCGGATGTTTTCCACCGTGCCACAGGTGTTTTCCTATCTGACCACGGGCGAACTGGACGCCGGGTTCGTCAATACGGCGGTCGTCAAGGCGCAGGGCAAGTCCATCGGAGGCTCTATGGACATCCAGTCCGGTTACGATCCCATCGAAATGGTCGCGGCGGTGGTCAAAGGCGCGGAGAAGGACCCCGAAGTCGAGGCGTTTCTGACGTTCCTCCAATCCGACAAGGCCCGATCCGTTTACGCCAAGCACGGGCTGCGTCCATAACCGGGAACCGACGTGCTCGGCGAACTGTTGCACGACGAGGACGTACTGTTTTCGGTGTGGCTTACCTTGAAGGTTGCCGCCGTGTGTCTGGCCCTGCACCTCATCACGGCGGTTCCGCTGGCTCTCTGGGCGAGGTCGCCGAAAGCGCCGTTTCGCCGGACGCTCAATTTCGTTGTGACGCTGCCGCTGGTGTTTCCGCCCATCGCGCTCGGCTACCTGCTGCTCATGGCCTTGGGGCAGACCGGGCTTGGGGAGCCGCTCCAGCGGCTGTTCGGGGTCCGGCTGATTTTTTCTCAGGCGGCGGTCGTGCTGGCGGCCTACATCGCGGGGCTGCCTCTGGTCATCAAACCCGTCCAGGCGGCGCTCGGCAGTGAAACGGTACGCAAGCTCACTGAAGCGGCGCGCGTGACCGGTGCCGGTCCGGTAGCCGCCTTTTTTCTCGTGGTCATTCCGCTGATCCGCACCAGCCTTGTCGTGGGGCTGTTGCTCGGCGTAACGCGCTCTTTCGGCGAAGTGGGCATTTCGCTCATGCTCGGAGGCAACATCGCGCAACGGACGAACACGTTGTCGCTTGAAGTGTTCAATGCCGTTTCGCGCGGCGACTTCGAGCGGGCCACGGCGCTGTGCGTCCTGCTCGCCTGCATCAGCCTGTGTCTGTATCTCGCCATAGATCAACTGCAACGGAGGAAGGCATGAGTTTTCACATCAGCCAGCGCTTCATCGACGAACTGCTGGAAGAAGACTGTCCGTACATGGATTTGACCGTGGAGGCATTGGGCATCGGGTGCGAACCGGGGCGGTTGACGTGCCATCCCAAAGCCGCCTGTGTCGTGGCGGGCGTGGAGGTCGCCGCGCGGCTTCTGGAGTCTTCGGGGTGCCGGGTTGCGTGCGAAGCCGCCAGCGGCGATCGGCTGGAGGCGGGGCAGGTGTTTTTGCGCGCCGAAGGCTCGGCGGGGGCCATCCACCGGAGCCTCAAAATCGCGCAGAACGTCATGGAATATTCATCCGGCATCGCAACCCGCGCAGCGAGCATGTTGGAAAGCGCGCGCAAGGCCAATCCCCATGTGCAGCTGGCAGTTACCCGCAAGCATTTCCCTGGGACCAAACGGCTTTCGCTTGCGGCGGCGCAAGCTGGCGGAGCCATCGCTCATCGGCTCGGGCTTTCGGATTCCCTGCTGGTTTTTGATCAGCATCGTGTCTTCGCGGGCGGGCTCGACGGATTCGCCGCCCGGGTGTCCGAGTGCCGCAAGGCGTTTCCGGAACAGAAGCTGGGCGCGGAAGTCGCCACCCCGGAGGAAGCCCTCCTGCTGGCACGCGCGGGCATCGATTCCATCCAATGCGAACGTTTTACCTGTGCGGATCTTGAAGAAACGGTACGCGGGGTCAAGGCCGTCAACGCCGCCGTTCAGGTGCTCGCCGCCGGAGGCGTGACCGGTGAAAACGCGGCGGCAGTCGCCGCGACCGGGGTGGACGTGCTGGTGACGACATGGGCCTATTTCGGCAAGCCCGCCGACATCAAGATGGTCGTCAGCGCGTAACGCTTCCGGGGGCGGCATCCATACGGGCTGTAAGCGGAACCTTCGGACGAAGAGAGGCTATTCCACGGACTACACGGACGATACCGAGACGGCACTGGATCATGTCTGTATGCGCTGTCTGCTCCGTGCAAAGCCATAAGTGTGTTTTATATCATCCGTATTTCATAAAGAAAGCACAGGACAACACCTCAAGGGATTCCTTTGGTGTTGTCCTTCTATTTTATCATGTTACAAACATAGTATTAGTGTACCCGACCTGATTCGGCTGTACGCTCCCAAGGGCCCGATCCTCAGGGCCTTTTCTGCGTGGGAATGGTTCCCCAGACCTCGGCTCACTCTAGGGCGTAGCGCGCTCAAGCACCGGGTTTAGCCAGCCAAAGCCGAAACGGAAGACGTGGAAAGAGCCCCTTTTTTCGAGAATGCGTTTTTATGCTGCCATTAAAACGTGCGACTCGACCGCCATCAAAAAATAGAGCACATCTTGACACTGTTCAATTGGTGTTGAATAATAGAACTATGAAAATCAAAACAGCCACCACAATCTTTGAAGTCCTGGCTTCGGAAGTACGGCTCTCCATTTTCCGGTTATTGGTCAAGTATGCCCCGGAAGGTTTGGTTGCCGGTGAGATTTCCCAGATGCTGGATATACCGAAGACGAACCTTTCCTTCCACCTGAAAAACATCATGTACAGCGGGCTCGTCAGCATGGAACGTGAAGGCCGTAATACCCGCTATAGGGCCAACATTCCATTGATGCTGGAAACCATAGCCTACCTCGCGTCCGAATGTTGTTCCGGCAATTCTGCCCACTGCCAGCCGTACTTGGCGGAAGGCGGTATCGAACCGGAATTTTTATCGGTTTATTGCCAAAAACAAACGTATGACACGGAGATAACGACTATGGATACAGCGGATAAAACAAAAAGCAGCGAAGACGTGAAGGAAACCGTACGAGCCGGATACGCGGCCATTGCCACCGGCCAGCGTTCTTGTTGCTGCTCCAGCCAGCGCGGCAGCCAGGCCGATCCTGCCCGTTTGGCGGCAGCCGTAGGATATGATGCCGAGTCTCTAGCCAAGCTGCCGGATGGCGCGAACATGGGGCTTTCCTGCGGTAACCCCGTTGCCATCGCCGCGTTGCGGGAAGGACAGACCGTTGTGGACCTTGGCAGCGGAGGCGGCTTTGACGTGTTTCAGGCTGGCGAAAAGGTGAAGGCATCTGGCAGGGTTATCGGTGTGGACATGACGCCGGAGATGCTTGCCAAAGCTCGAAAAAATATTGGGCAGTACCGCCAGCGCACTGGCCTGGACAATGTGGAGTTTCGTCTTGGCGAAATCGAATGCCTTCCCGTACCTGACAACAGCGTTGACGTGGTGCTTTCCAACTGCGTGATCAACCTTTCCCCGGACAAACCGAAGGTTTGGCGGGAAATATACCGTGTATTGAAATCCGGGGGCAAGGTGTCCGTTTCCGACCTTGCGCTGCTGAAACCTCTTCCCGACAATGTCCGGGACATGGCCGCTGCTCTCGTCGGCTGCGTGGCCGGCGCGGTTCTGGTCGAAGAAACCAAGGCGCTGCTCGAAAAAGTGGGGTTCACATCCATAGTGCTGACGCCCAAGCCCGACTATGTGCGGAACATGCAGGACTGGAACGATCCTCTGTACAAACAAATAGCGGAAACGCTTCCGCAAGGAGAGGAAATGGCCGACTATGTGGTCAGCCTGTCCATCGAAGCCCGAAAATAACCAAAAAGATAAATTAACCGCTCAGCCCCTTGCGTTTCCGGCTCAAGGGGCTTTTTTGTGGGGAAATGTATGAATCCCGAATACACAAGTAAACTTCTTCCTCTACTTACACCCGTTTTGGGCACAAGTGAGGAAGAGAAACCATGTGTAGCTTTAATAGATCTT
>ENA-UERZ01000207-UERZ01000207.1-human-gut-metagenome-genome-assembly--contig:-NODE-207-length-69264-cov-14.339095_pt1 | contig 69264 bp, 69 predicted proteins | sample MGYA00242997_ERZ507998 | MGnify/ENA primary metagenome ERZ507998 (study PRJEB26167, sample SAMN06115470) | human gut metagenome | host: Homo sapiens | place: China:Henan | collected 2016-06-23... | reverse complement strand
AGGCCCTTTCTGTAGAAAGGGCCTCCTCCCTTCCCCCACATTTCACATTTCCTACAACAAAAAAGCGGTAGCCAGCCCCAAAAAAATAAAGAAGCCCGCGCTGTCGGTGATGGCGGTGAGGAAGATGCTGGAAGCCTGCGCGGGGTCGCGGCCCACGGCACGGAAGATCAGGGGGATGCTGCCGCCCGCCAGCGCGCCGAGCAGCATGTCGCCCATGAGCGCCGCTCCCATGACCATGCCAAGCTCGGGAGAGGAGGAGGTGAACCAGACGCCCACACAGGCCAGCATCGCCATGATCACCCCGGAAGCGATGCCGATCTTGCCTTCGCGCAACACGGCGATCCACGCGCGCTTGCGATCGAACTTCTCCGTGGCAAGCTGACGGATCATCACGGCGAGCGCCTGCTGCCCGGTGTTCCCGGCCTGGTTCGCCACCATCGGCATGAGCACAGCCAGCAAGGCCATGCCCGCAATGGAGCCTTCGAACATGTACACCACAAAGGCCGACATCATGGAAGTCACCATGTTCACGATGAGCCACGGCAGGCGTATCTGCACCGACTCCAGCCACGGCGTGTCCACAGTCTCGTCCTGACCGGCGCCCACCATGCCGAGCAGGTCGGCGCTGGCCTCGTCCTGCATAATGTCCAGAATGTCGTCGTAGGTCGCCACGCCGAGAAGGCGCCCTTCATAGTCCACCACAGGCATGGCCATGAAGTTGTAATGGCTCATGCGGCGGGCCACTTCCTCGCTCGACGTATCGTAACGTACGGCGATCACGTCCTGATCATGCAGGGAGTCCCGCAGGATCGTCCCCGGTTTCGACAGCATGAGGTCACGCAGGGAAAACACCCCGACCAGTTTGTCGTCCTCGTCCACCACGTAGGCATAATAGGGGATTTCCATATCCTCTTCCATGCCCCGCCGGATCAGCGAAATGGCTTCGTCCACCGTGATGTCCTGCTCAAGCAGGATGATCTCGGTATTCATGATGCCGCCCGCCGTATCGGGGTCGAACGCCAGCAGGTTGCGGAGTTCTTCGGCGTCGTCGCGGTCAAGGTTGCTCAGAAGGACATCGCGGTGCCCCTCTTCCAGCTCGTCCAGAACGTCGGCGGCGTCGTCGGGAGACATTTCGGCGATGATCTGGGCCGCCTCGTCCGGATCGAGGTTTTCCAGAACGTCGACGGCAACTTCCTGATCAAGCTCCGCAAGAGCCTCGGCCGCTTCGTCGGCTGGCAGATGGCGGAACAGGCAGACCTGTTCCTTGAGGCTCAGGTTTTCCAGATGTTCGGCCATGTCGGCCGGGTGGGAGTACTCGGATTCGCCGTCTTCCAGATATTCTATGCACTGCGAAAGGGCTCGCTGGCGGGTATTGTCGGCAGGTTCGCCGCCTTTCGTCTCCGGCCTTTCCCCGGAGTTTTTCCGCTCTTTCTCCTCAAGACTCCGCGCTATGCCGTCCGGGGCTGTCTTTTTCTCTTCGGGGGCCGTATCCGACATGGACCTATCCTCCTCCACCTGAACCGCATAACGTCTCAAGGATACCAAAAGTTACGATAAAAAAACGAAACGCGCCTCCAAAACCGGCGTTTCTGCCCGCACTGCCTTTTATCCCGGCCCGTTCCGGCACCTCCCCGAACGGTTGGGAAAAAAAGAGCATCTTGACGAAAACGGATGAGCCACCTAGTAAACGAAAAGACTTTACGCTGCTGACTCGTTGCCGGATGCGCGCGTCTCGCGCATGTCGGCGTTGCTCTCAACCCCGTGTAGCACTGCCAAGGATGCGGGACAAGATATGATCCTTCCAGAATTCTCAGAATATTTTCAGGGCGAGGCGCGGATGCACCTTTTGTCGATCCTGGAACTCTCCCTCGCCGAGGATGGGCCGGATCTCACCACCGAGGGCGTCTTCGGCCCCGGGGACCGGCTTCAGGCGATTATCGTAGCCAAAGAACAGACGATCATCGCCGGGCTGCCCGTCATCCCGCTGGTCATGGATCTGTGCGCGGCGCACCCGGAAGAGCTTTCCTACACATGGCAGAGCCTTGCCAAGGAAGGGGAAGAGGTCGCCAAGGGTTCCATCGTGGCCCGCATTTCCGGCCCCGCCCGGCAAGTCCTCCGCGCCGAGCGCGTGATCCTCAACTTCGTGAGCCACCTCTGCGGCATCGCCAACCTGACGCGCCGCTACGCCGAGAAGCTCGAAGGCACGGGCGTCCGCCTGCTTGATACGCGCAAGACCATGCCGGGCCTGCGCTATCCCGACAAATACGCCGTACTGTGCGGCGGCGGGCACAACCACAGGCGCAACCTCGCCGAAATGCTCATGCTCAAGGACAACCACATCGACGCGGCCGGGTCAATGACCAAAGCCGTCGAACTGTTGCGCGGGCGTTACAATCCTTGCCCGCCCATCGAAGTGGAATGCCGCAACCTCGACGAAATCAGCGAGGCCGTCGCCTGCAGGGTCGACCGCATCATGCTCGACAATATGACGCCCGATATGCTCCCCGAAGCGCTGGAAATGATCCCCTCCTTCATCGAAACGGAGATCAGCGGGGGCGTTTCCCTCGACACCATCCGGGCGTATGCCACCGTAAGCACCGTCCGCAAACCCGACTTCATTTCCGTCGGACGCATCACGCACTCCGCCGTGACCGCCGACCTCAGCATGCGCATTGCGAAGGAATCCCTATGACGACAGCACCTCTCTCCAACGACGCCCGCGCCATTGAGGAACTCCGCTCCAAACTCGGCGGCAGGCTGACCATCGTCGGCCACCACTACGAGCAGGAAGCCACCATCCAGCACTGCGACATCCGCGGCGACTCCCTCGAACTGGCCCGGCGCGTCCCCGGCATCGCCTCGGACTACATCGTCTTCTGCGGCGTCTACTTCATGGCGGAATCCGCCGCCCTGCTCGCCCGCGAAGGCCAGCAGGTGCTCCTGCCCGACCATTCCGCCGACTGCGTGATGGCCCAGATGACCCCCGCCCGGCTGCTCGATCGCGTGCTCGGCCGCCTCACCGCCTCGGGCCGCAAGCTGGTCCCGCTCGCCTACGTCAACACTTCGCTGGCGGTCAAGGCCGTGGTGGGGCGCTACGGCGGCGCGGTGTGCACGTCGGCCAACGCGGAAAAAATGATGAACTGGGCCTTCCGCCAGGGTGACGGCGTGCTGTTCCTGCCGGACAAGAATCTGGCCCGCAATACCGCCCGCAAGCTCGGCATCACCGGGCGCGACACGCATATCCTCGACGTGCGGAAAACCGGGGAAGCCGTGGACCTCGAAGCGGCTGACAAGGCCGCCCTCGTGCTCTGGCCCGGCCTGTGCGCCATCCATGCCCGCTTCCACCCCGAACAGATTGAAGCCGTGCGCAAGGCCGACCCGTCCTGCAAAGTCATCGTGCACCCCGAATGCTCTCCCGAAGTGGTGCGCGCCGCCGACGGAGCCGGCTCCACTACCTACATCATCGAGTATGTCAGGAATGCGCCGGACGGGGCACATATTTATGTCGGCACGGAAATCAATCTGGTGGAACGCCTCGCCCGTGAGCAGGAAGGCCGCATCCGCGTGGAAGCCCTGCGTTCCAGCGCCTGTTCCAACATGGCGAAAATCACGCCTGAGAAGCTGCGCGACACATTGGAAGGCATCGTTGCCGGGAACACGGATCCCATTACCGTGCCCAGCGAGGATTCCGCTCCGGCTAAGGCTTCCCTCGAACGGATGCTCGAAGCCTGCGCGTAGTTTTTGATGCTTGTCGGAGGAGGGGAAAAGCTTCTGAAAAAGGGCTTTCCCTTCCCCAACCCTGCTATCGCGGAGCCCATCCCTTCCCAGAGGGTTCTCGTTGTGGGGAAAACGCGTGGCGGGAGTTCCGTTGAACATATTTCAGCATAGTGGATGCTCTATCCCGAACAGGTTTCAGGGGGCCTTGCCGCCCCCTTTCCTATATGCACAAAACAAGGTCTTTTCTCAAAAGAAGGCAGTATGACACAGCAGCGCTTGAAAACACAGGTTCTCGTCATCGGCGCCGGGATCAGCGGCAGCACGTCCGCCCTTACTCTGGCGGACGCCGGGTATGAGGTAACCCTCATTGTCCCCGGAAAAGAGCTGGACGGCGGCAATTCCGCGTTGGCGCAAGGCGGCATCGTCTATCGTTCCGATCCTAACGACGCCAAAGATCTGGAAAAGGACATTCTGATTGCCGGGCACCATCACAACTACGTCAAGGCTGTCCGCTACCTCTGCCAGCATGGCCCCGAAGCCGTGGAACGCATCCTCATGGAGCGTGCGCCCATCCCCTTCGATCGGCTGGACGGCAAGCTCGACTTCACCCGTGAGGGCGGGCACGGCAAGCACCGCATCGTGCACTGCGCCGACCACACCGGGAAGACCATCATGGAAGGCCTATTGCAGGCCGTGCGCATGTCTCCGAACATCCGCATCCTGACCGGGCGCACCGCCGTGGACCTGATCACCACGGATCACCATGCGCGGTATAAGGAATACCGCTACCAGCTCGACAACCAGTGCCTCGGGGCCTACGTCTACAACGAGGACACCCGGGAAGTGGAAACCCTGCTCGCGGACTTCACCGTGCTTGCCACCGGCGGCGTCGGGCAGGTCTATCTGCACACGACCAACACCGCCGCCTGCACCGGTTCGGGCATCGCCATGGCCCAGCGCGCGGGCGTGCGTCTCGACAATCTGGAATACGTCCAGTTCCACCCGACCGCGCTGTATACCCGCCAGTCGCACAGCTTCCTGATTACGGAGGCCATGCGCGGCGAAGGGGCCCGCCTCACGAACGCCAAGGGCGAATTCTTCATGAAGCGCTATGACGAACGCGCCGACCTCGCCCCCCGCGACATCGTGGCCCGGGCAATCATGGATGAAATGCTTCACAGCGGCGAGCCCTGCATGTATCTGGACGTCTCCGGCGTGAAGCACGACATCCCCACACGGTTCCCCACCATCTACCAGCACTGCATGGAGCTGGGCATCGACATCAACAAGAAGCCCATCCCGGTGGTTCCCGTGGCGCATTTCTTCTGCGGCGGCATCCTCGTCGACGCTTCCGCCCGCACGACGCTGACCCGCCTCTACAGCGTGGGCGAGTGCAGCTGCACCGGCCTGCACGGGGCCAACCGCCTCGCCAGCACGTCGCTCCTCGAAGCCCTGCTCTGGGGCTACAGCGCCGGTCAGGACATCGCGCAGCGCATCACCAAGCGCGGCTACATCAGCAAGCGCCTTGCCGACGCCATCCCCGACTGGGAAAGCACCGGCGACGAGCGCAACGACGACCCGGCGCTCATCGCGCAGGACTGGGCGACCATCCGCAATACCATGTGGAACTATGTGGGCATCAGCCGCACGGCCAGCCGCCTGCACCGTGCCTTTGACGACCTGCGCGCCCTTTCCCGCCATCTCCACGACTTCTACAAAAATACGGCCATCTCCAAGCCCATCGTGGATCTTTTCCACGGCTGCCAGGCGGCCTACAGCATCACCCAGAGCGCCCTGCGCAACCCCCGCAGCCTCGGGTGCCATCACAGGATCAACTAGAGCAGAACGTATTGCGGGGAGGGGGAACCTTTTCTTCAGGGAAATTCCCCTTCCCCGAGCCTGCCTGTGGGGGCCGCGTCTCCCTTTTCCAAAGGCGGCTGTATTTGTCGAAGAGCCCCATGCCCCTTCCCCACGGCTTGCCATTGGATTGGGATACGACAGGCTCCCCAAAAGAGCCCAGAGAAAAACATCAAAGGAAGAGCGTTCCGAAAAAAGCTTTATCCGCACGGTTCTCCCTCTTCCCTGCTTCCTCCGATTTTTGTAACAAAGGCGGCGCGACATTGTTCCGCCCCACCGGAGCGTTTCTCCCGCCTCCTTCCGTGGTGACCGCGGCGAGGTGCGGGAGATTTCCGTATACCAGGGACACGCGAAAAACGGACGTGCCCGCAGGACACAAAGGATTCAAAAAAGCATGAGTCAGAACCAGCAGAGAGAACAGCTCGGCAGCCGCATCGGTTTTCTTCTTCTCGCCGCGGGCTGCGCCATCGGACTCGGGAACGTCTGGCGTTTCCCCTATATCGCAGGAGCCTACGGCGGCGCGCTGTTCGTGTTCATCTATATCGGCTTCCTGCTGGCGGTCGGCGTTCCCATTTTGGTCATGGAGTTCTCCGTGGGCCGGGCGGCGCAGCGAAATCTGGGCGCGGCCCTGCAAAAGCTGGAGCCCAAAGGCTCGCGCTGGCATACGTTCGGCCCCCTCAGCCTCATCGGCAGCTATCTGCTCATGATGTTTTACACGACGGTGGCGGGCTGGATGCTGGCTTACTGCTGGTCCATGCTCAAGGGCGATCTTTCCGGCCTGACCCCCGAGCAGGTCGGCGGCTTTTTCGGCGGCCTGATCAGCGATCCGACGTCATCCTGCCTCTGGATGGGCGTAGCGGTGATCTTCTGTTTTACCGTGTGCGGCATGGGGTTGCGCCGGGGCGTCGAGCGCGTGGTGAAATTCATGATGGTCGGCCTGTTCGCCCTCATGATCGCGCTGGTGGTCCGTGCCGTCACCCTGCCGGGGGGCGAAGCGGGCATCAGCTTCTACCTCATGCCCGATCCCGAAAAGCTGACAGGGGGGCTCTGGGCCGCCGTCACCGCCGCCATGGGGCAGGCCTTCTTCACCCTCGGCCTCGGCGTCGGCTCCATGACCATTTTCGGCAGCTATATCGATAAATCCCGCTCCCTGACCGGCGAAGCCCTCTACATCGTCCTGCTGGACACCGTCGTCGCGCTCATGGCGGGCCTCATCATCTTCCCGGCCTGTTTCGCCTTCGGGGTCAACCCCGGCTCCGGCCCCGGCCTCGTATTCGTAACCCTGCCGAACATTTTCAACAGTATGCCTTTCGGACGCTTCTGGGGCTCCCTGTTCTTCGTGTTCATGTCCTTTGCGGCCCTGTCCACGGTCATCGCCGTCTTTGAAAACATCGTCTCCTACTGCATGGACGTCTGGGGCTGGACCCGCAAAAAAGCCTCCACGGTCAACTGCGTTACGATGTTCCTCCTCTCCCTGCCCTGCACGCTCGGCTTCAACGTCCTGTCCGGTTTCCAGCCTTTCGGGGAAGGTTCCTCCGTGCTGGATCTGGAAGACTTCCTCCTCAGCAATAACCTGCTGCCCTTCGGCGCCCTGCTCTTCCTCTCCTTCTGCTGCCACAGATGGGGCTGGGGCTGGAACAATTTCATCGCCGAAACCGATCAGGGGCAGGGAGCCCGCTTCCCCCACTGGCTCAAGCCGTATCTCCAGTACATCCTGCCCTGCGTGCTGGTCTTTCTTTTCATTCAGGGGTATGTAGACAAGTTTATGAAGTAAGGGGAAAAAAGGTTGGGAGCGGAACTCCTTTTGCGCCGCCTCCCCACCAGTCAAAAGTCTTTGAAGGGAGATAGGAGGGGGCCTGGGGGAGGGAAGAGGGAAACTTTCTGAAGAAAGTTTCCCTCTTCCCTCCCCCGGTTCGCACAACCTCCCAACCCACTCTAACCACCCGAGGAAACAATGCATCTCGTCTGCTTTGGAGACTCGATCTGCTACGGCTACGGTGCACGCCCCGGCGAGGGCTGGGTCGCGCAGATGACGCGTATGCTGGCAACCCTGCGCGAACCGGTTGCGGTGACCAACGCCGGGGTCAGCGGCGACACCACGGAAGACGGCCTGCGCCGTATGCAGTGGGACGTGGAGCGCCACCACCCCAACGCCGTCTTCGTCCAGTTCGGCCTCAACGACGCCAGCTTCTGGTATACGTCCGTGGGTCGGCCTCTGGTCGGCTTCAGAACCTACCTCGCCAACATGGGCGAAATCATCCAGCGCTCGTTCCGCAGCGGGGCGCATACCGTCTTTCTGGCCACCAACCACAGGCCTGCGGAAGCGCCGGACATCCCTGGAGCCGAACTCTACCGCCGCACCGTCCGGGAATACAACGAAGGGCTGCGGGCTACCTTTTCAGGGATGAAAGGCATCGTGCTCATCGACATGGAACGGCTTATCCTTGACCAATTCCCGAACCCGGATACAATCCTCTCACCGGACGGCGTCCATCTGAACCGGACCGGAAACGACTTTTATTTCATGGCGATCGGCAGGCGCATAGCCCGCAGCCTCGCCGGATAACAGGTTGACCGTATGCCTCCCAAGAAAACCAACGCCGCCCGCCTCCTCGACGAGCTGGGCATCGGCTACGAACTGCATGAAGCCCCCTACGACGAGGCCGACCTCTCCGCCACGGCAATGGCCCGCTCACTCGGCGTGCCTGTGGAGGAGGTCTTCAAAACGCTGGTCGTCCGGGGCGACAAGACCGGGGTGCTCGAAGTCTGCGTCCCCGGGGCCGCAGAGCTGAACCTCAAGGAACTCGCCGCCGTTTCCGGCAACAAGCACGTGGAGATGGTCCCGCTCAAGGAAGTCCAGCCCCTCACCGGCTATATCCGGGGCGGCTGTTCGCCGCTGGCCGGGAAAAAGCATTATCCCGTCTTCGTGGACGAAAGCGCCATCCTCCATGAGCGCATCTATGTCAGCGCCGGGCATCGCGGGGTACAGCTCCGCCTTGCCCCCGACGACCTTCTTCGTGCGGTTGAAGGGACCTACGCCGCCATCGCCCGCTATTGACAGTCCCCGGTTTGTCTGCAACAGGAAACGAGGCACGTTTGAACGCGCCCCCAACCGCTCACGCATTCCCGCCGCCCGCCGGCGAATCCTCCCGGACGGGGAGGGAGAGGAGATTTTGATGATTCCTGTCGATAAACAGATGCAATTGATCAAACGCGGCATCACCAATCTGATTGATGAAGGCGAACTGCGCAAAAAACTGGAACGGGGCAAGCCCCTTACCGTCAAGGCCGGTTTCGACCCCACCGCGCCGGATCTCCATCTGGGCCACACCGTCCTCATCCACAAGCTCCGCCATTTTCAGGAACTGGGCCACAGGGTCGTCTTCCTCATCGGCGACTTCACCGGCCGCATCGGGGACCCCTCCGGCCGTTCCGCCACCCGTCCGCCTCTGACCACCGAACAGGTCATCGCCAACGCCGAAACCTATAAGGAACAGGTCTTCAAAATCCTCGATCCCGAAAAGACGGTCGTGGAATTCAACTCCCGCTGGCTCAACGACTTCACCGCCGCCGACTTCATCCGCCTGGGCTCGCGCTACACGCTGGCCCGCATGATGGAGCGCGACGACTTCGCCAAGCGTTACCGTGAAAACACGCCCATCGCCCTGCACGAGCTCCTCTATCCCCTCATGCAGGGGTATGACTCCGTGGCGCTCAAGGCCGACGTCGAAATGGGCGGCACCGACCAGACCTTCAACCTGCTGGTCGGGCGCACCCTCATGGGCCAGTACGACCTCGAGCCGCAGTGCATCCTGACCGTGCCGCTGCTGGAAGGTCTGGACGGCGTGCGCAAAATGTCCAAATCCTACGGCAACTACATCGGCATCAACGAACCCGCCGCCGACCAGTTCGGCAAGGCGATGTCCGTTTCCGACGATCTCATGTGGCGTTATTACGAACTCATCTCCAGCAAGTCGCTGGACGAGATCGCCGCGCTCAAGAAGGACGTCGAAGAAGGCCGCCTGCATCCCAAGAAAGCCAAGGAAGCGCTGGCGTACGAAATCGTGGCCCGCTACCACGGCGAGGAGCAGGCACAGGAAGCCTTGCAGGGCTTCAACTCGGTCTTTGCGGACGGCGGCATACCGGACGACGCCCCGGAATTCGCCTGTGAACACGGCGAAGCAAGCAAACCTCCGGTTTTCCTGACTGATTCCGGCCTTGCCGCCTCGCGCGGCGAAGCCAAGCGCCTCATCAAGCAGGGCTCGCTCTCGCTTGACGGCGAACGCTGTGATGACGCCGAAAGCCCGCTGGAACCGGGTTCCTACGTGGTGAAGCTCGGCAAAAAGCGCTTCCTGCGCCTGACGGTACGGTAATACATGCTCGACATTGACCTTGCGGTCTCCATAAAACGCTTGTCGGTGGCGTTCGTGCCGCTGATGCTCGGGATCATCCTGCATGAGGTCGCCCACGGCTGGGCGGCCCTCAAGCGGGGTGACCCCACAGCCGCCATGCTCGGGCGGCTGACGCTCAACCCGGTGCCTCACATCGACCCCATGGGCTTGTTCGTCTTCGTACTGACCAGCCTGACCGGCCCCTTCGTCTTCGGCTGGGCCAAACCGGTACCCATCAATCCCCGGAATTTCCGGAACATCGTGAAAGACACCATGCTGGTGTCCTTTGCGGGGCCCGCCACCAACTTCCTGCTGTCGATCGGGTTCGCCGTGCTCCTGCGCCTGCTCATCGAATTCTTCCCGCTCGGCGAGTGGCAGGGCAACACCGTGTGGGATTTCTTCTTCCTCATGTTCCAGACCGGCGTAGTCGTGAATATCGGCCTCGGCTGGCTGAACCTGATGCCCATCCCGCCCCTTGACGGCAGCAAAATCCTCTGGGGCGTCCTGCCGCCGAAGCTCGGATTCCAGTACATGCAGCTTGAGCGCTACGGTTTTCTGGTGCTCATCCTGCTGCTCATGACCGGGGCGCTCGGGTACGTTCTCTACCCGCTGATACAGTTCTCCGTGAACACGGTTTTCTCGCTGATTGTACTGAGTTGACAGGAACTAACCGGAGAGGGGCCTTTGAAAAGAGGCTCCTTTCTGCTTTTGATGGGCAAGAAACGTTTCGCCCGGAACAGGCAATGCGGCTTTGGGAAAAACGGAAAACATCCCGTGGAACCGAAAGAGCCGCCGCTTCCGGAAAACGCCTTTCGCGCCGACACAAGGACGAACAATGGATATGCTGAAACATCCCGGCATGGCCGATATGCCCGAGTTGCTGGAAAAACTGGATGCCCTGCGCGGGGAAGGCAAAAAAATCGTTTTCACCAACGGGTGTTACGACATCCTGCATCCGGGGCATGTGGATCTGCTGGAACGCTGCAAGGCGCAGGGCGATGTGCTGGTGCTCGGGCTGAACAGCGACGAATCGGTCAAACGGCAGGGCAAGGGCGACGACCGGCCCGTCAATCCGTATCCTGTGCGGGCCTTTGTGCTGGCGCATCTGGAAAGCGTGGATTTCGTGGTCCGGTTCGACGAGGATACGCCCGCGAAGCTCATCGAGGCCGTACAGCCAGACGTGCTGGTCAAAGGCGGGGACTGGTCCGTGGATCGCATCGTAGGCCGGGAATCGGTGCAACGGCGCGGCGGTGAAGTCATAAGCCTCCCCTTGCTGCAAGGCTATTCGACCACGGCGCTCATCGAAAAAATCCGCCGCACCGCTCCCGGCAGCCGCTGATTTTCCTTTTTCCTCCGAGACAGGCAGCGTATGAAAAAAGGCTTGTTCCACGCTCTGACGGCGGCCGCGTACCCATTTGGCGCATATGTCCTGCTTCCCGCAATAACGCGGGGCGTCGGCACGGTAGGCGACCCGATGGGCAGAGGCCTCTCCCGAGGTTTCGCGGCCCTTTTCTTCATGGGGTTCTGGACGCTGTGTGTCCTCATTGTCAGCCTGACCGGCTCAAAGGCACAATATGGGGAATGCCTTACATCGGTTGTGGTCAACGCCTTCGCCATTGTGCTCACCACTCTGCTCTGTCAGCTCATTTAAGACCGTCCTCTCAAAGGCGCAGCAATGAAACCTCTCTTCTACCTCCTGACGGCGGCGGCACATCCCTTCGGCCTTTACGTCGTGGTCCCCCTGTACATGGAACACTGCTACGTTGTCACGGGCAGCGATGGCGCGGGCCGGGCCATGGCCGCCGGCTTTGCCGAACTGTTCGCCATAGCCTTGTGGACCCTCGGCGTGGTGATCGTCAGCCTGCTTGTTTCACGTCTCCACTATAAGGAATGGCTCCCGACCATCGGCATCAACACGATCATCATCCTGATCTATCTCCGCTTGCTGCTCGGGCTCTAGCAGATCTCAAACGGTCCGGGCTTCAGCGGAACAGGCAATATCATAGCCGCCGCACAGAGTAGGCCCGGACTCCGCCATCAAAAAATCGTTGAAAAAAGCGCAAGGAGAAGAGACAAGGTTACGAGGGTTGAACTGGCCTCGTGGCACCTTGGCTTTCCCTCAAGCGTGGCAGGCGGGGCAGACCCCAAACAGGAAACACTCGTGATCCTCCACGAGGAACCCTGAGGGAGCGGCCTCCCGCTCGTTCAGGGCACAGCCGGGCAGATCATACACCCGGTTGCAGACCCGGCAGTGGAAATGATGGTGATGCCCCTTTCCCGTGCGTTCGTAGAGCGTGCCGAGGGACGGATGGCACACCTGTTTGAGCCAGCCGTTTTCCAACAACAGCTTCACATTGCGGTATACGGTAGCCTGATTGAGCGATTCCACCGCCATCCGCCCGGTTTCCAATATTTCCTCAATGCCGAGCGGGCGATCCAGTTGGCAAAAAACCTGTTCGATCGCCGCCCGTTGTGATGTCTTCCGTTTCATTCCCAAACCTCATATGCGTATCAGCCTCTGTATTGCACGCATTCCCGCAATCCGCAAACCTCTTGACACCTCATGCGGCAAGCAGTAATTGCAAATGCCTTCGCAATAGCAATAAGCCGTCCGCGCTTTTCCCGCAAGGAGCCCCTATGCGTAAAACCACCGCCGGAATCGTATTCCTCATGATCCTCACGCTGATGTGCGGTGCCGCCCTCGCTCAGACCAGGGTGCTCGCCACCACTTTCCCCGTCTACCAGATCGTCCGTAACATCACGCAAAACGTGCCAGATGTGGAGGTGCAGCTCATGCTCCCCGCGCAGGCCGGATGCCCCCACGATTACGCCCTCACGCCGCAGGACATGAGCAAGCTCGCACAGGCCGACATCCTCGTACTCAATGGGCTCGGCCTTGAAGCCTTCCTCGGTTCCCCTTCGGCACGCGCCCAAAAGGAACTTCATACCATCGACAGCTCCAAGGGCATCTCCGGGCTGCTCCCGTATACGGACGCGGAAGCGGCGCACGAGGAGCATGAGGGGCACCATCATGGGGGGATGAACCCTCACCTGTTCGCCAGCCCGCGCATGGCCGCGCAGATGACCCGTTCCATCGCGGGGCAGCTTGCCGATCTCGATCCCGCCAACGCCGCAACATACTGGGCCAATGCCGAGAACTACGCCCGGACGCTCGACGCGCTGGCGGACGAATTCGCCGCGCTCGGCGGCAAACTGAAAAACAGCCGCATCATCACGCAGCACGGGGTATTCGATTACCTGGCGCGCGACATGGGGCTTGATGTGGTCGCGGTCATTCAGGCCGACGACACGCAGGCGCCGTCCGCCTCCGATATGATGAAGCTGATCAAGGCGATCCGCAGCCAGCATGTCGGAGCCATCTTCACGGAACCGCAGTATCCGGACAAGGTCGCCGCCACCCTGTCCCGTGAAACCGGGGTCGCCACGGCAAAGCTGGACCCCGTCGCAACGGGTCCGGCCATCGCACCGCTGGACTATTACGAAAAAACCATGCGCGCCAACCTGCACACGCTGGAGAGCACCCTTGGAACCAACTAACGCCGTCGTCTTCCGCGACGTATCCGTGCGCCGGAGCGGGCTCGCCATCCTTGAGCACGTCAACGCCACGGTCCCGCAGGGAAGCTGCACCGTCATCGTGGGCCCCAACGGCGCGGGCAAGACCACGCTCATCCTCGCCCTCATCGGCGAGATGCGCCACGACGGGGACATCGACGTCATGACGGGACGGAGCGGAAAACCCTTGCGGCTCGGCTATGTGCCGCAACGCATCAGCATTGATCGGGGGATGCCGCTCACGGTCGTGGAATTCCTCGTCATGGGCATCCAGAAGCGCCCGCTCTGGCTCGGCATCCGGCCCTCGCTGAAGGCGCATTCGCTGGAGCTCCTTTCAATGGTCAAGGCGGAACACCTCGCTTCCCGGCGGCTTGGCGATTTGTCCGGCGGCGAAATGCAGCGCGTCCTGCTGGCGCTTGCCCTGCAACAGGAACCGGAACTGCTCGTGCTCGACGAGCCCTCGGCCGGGGTGGATTTTCAGGGAGAGCATCTGTTCTGCGAACTGCTGGACGAACTGCGCGCCGCCAAGGGATTCACGCAGCTTATGGTCAGCCATGATCTCGGCATGGTCTTCCACCACGCCACGCACGTCATCTGCCTCAAGCGGCATGTCTTCGCGGAAGGCACGCCCGACGAGGTGCTGACGCAAGAAAACCTCATGGCCCTGTTCGGTATGCACATGGGCCTCATCAATCCCCATGCCCCCACCGCGGACCAGCCAAAGGACCACCATGCTTGATCTCGAGCCGCTCTACCGCCTCGTGTCCCTGCTCCCCTTCGAGTGCCTGCAGGCCGGGTTCATGCAGCAGGCACTCGTCGCCCTGATCCTGCTCGCGCCGATGGCGGCGACCATGGGCGTGCAGGTCGTCAGCTTCCGCATGGCCTTCTTTTCCGACGCCATCAGCCATTCAGCCTTCGCGGGCGTGGCGCTCGGCCTGATCTTTTCCATCAACCCGCATGTCGCCATGCCGGTTTTCGGCATCCTCGTCGGGCTCGGCATCATGGCCGTACAGCGGAACAGTGCCCTCTCCTCGGATACGATCATCGGCGTATTCTTCTCGGCGGTCATGGCTTTCGGCCTCGCCGTGGTCAGCCGGGACAACGCCGTGGCCCGGGATCTGCAGCAGTTCCTGTACGGCGACATCCTGACCATCACGGAAACCGATATCCGCTGGCTCATCGGCCTGTTCTTCGCGCTGGCGGCCTTTCAGATATGGGGCTACAACCGCCTGTTGTACATCGGCCTAAACTCCGTGGTCGCCAAGGCCCACCGCATCAACGTCTTTTTCTGGCAATACCTTTTCGCCGGGCTGCTCGCGCTTGTCGTGATGTTCTCCGTCTGGGCCGTGGGCGTCCTTTTGGTGACGGCGCTGCTCATCGTGCCCGCCGCCACGGCCCGCAACCTCGCCCGCACGGCCGGGGGCATGTTTTGGTGGTCGATCCTCGTCAGCGTCACTTCCGCCGTGGCCGGGCTGGTGCTCTCCGCACAGGAATGGGCCGGGACAGCCACCGGAGCGACCGTTGTCCTCGTCTCCTGCGGCTGGTTCCTGCTGAGCGCCGTTCTCGCCGCCATACGGGGAGAGGGACGGCGCCAGTAACGCTTTCGTGAAAGCGCGTGCGACACGCCGGAAATCTTTTTGCCTCGCCAGCAACGCGGCTTGCCTCCAATACAAAAGCGCCCTCTTCCGGATCACGGAACAGGGCGCTTTTTTTGACGCTCCGGATGGGAACGTACCTTTCACCGGCGGCCGCCAAGCTAGCCGGAGGAAGTTCGGGGGCCGTACCCCTGTTTCTCAATCGTATCGAAACGCCTTCAGTACAATCCCATCCAGTCGAGCGTCGTTGGGAAAAGCCAGGGGCACCTTCCTTTTCAGGGAGATTCCCCCGATCATTACTTTCTGTTGATCATGTGCTCGGGGGCGAGGATGTCGTCGAGCTTCTCGCGGCTGAGGAGGTTGCGGGCAAGCACGATGTCGATCACCGAGCCGTCGGTTTCGAGGGCTTCCTTGGCGATGGACGCGGAGGTTTCATAGCCAAGATAAGGATTCAGGGCCGTGATGATGCCGATGCTGTTCTCGACCATGCTGCGGCAGCGTTCCTTGTTCGCCGTAATGCCGCTCACGCAGCGATCCTGCAACGTCCGCATGGCCTGGCGCAGACGGTGGATGCCGTTCGACAGCGAGAAGGCGATGATCGGCTCCATGACGTTCAGCTCAAGCTGCCCTGCTTCCGCCGCCATCGTGATGGTCACGTCCTTGCCGATGATGTCGAAAGCCACCTGCGAGACCACTTCGGGGATGACCGGGTTGACCTTGCCCGGCATGATCGAGGAACCGGGCTGCAACCGGGGCAGGTTGATCTCATTGATGCCCGTGCGCGGGCCGGAGGACAGCAGGCGCAGGTCATTGCAGATCTTGGACAGCTTGACCGCGATGCGCTTGAGCACGCCGGAGGTCTGCACATAGGCCCCGGTGTCCCACGTCGCTTCGATGAGGTTGGTGGACAGCACCACCGGAATGCCGCTGACTTCGGCGAGGGCCTTCGAGGCGACTTCTGCGTAGCCCTTGGGCGCGTTGATGCTTGTCCCAATGGCGGTCGCGCCCAGATTGACCTCAAGCAGGAGCTTGCGGGATTCCTCGACGCGCAGGATGTCCTCGCCGATGGTCGTCGCGTACGCGCCGAATTCCTGACCGAGCGTCATGGGCACCGCGTCCTGCAACTGTGTGCGGCCCATCTTGATGACGTCCGAAAACTCTTCGGACTTGGCCGCGAATCCCTGCTGGAGATAGGCCATATCGCCGGTCAGCTGGCCGAGCATGGTATACAGGGCGATGCGCAGGGCCGTGGGATAAATGTCGTTGGTGGACTGCGAGCAGTTCACATGGTTGTTGGGGTGGCAATATTCGTATTCGCCCTTCTTGTGGCCCAACAGCTCAAGGGCGCGGTTGGCGATGACCTCGTTGGCGTTCATGTTGGTCGAAGTTCCCGCGCCGCCCTGAATGCAGTCCACGGGGAACTGATCGTGCAGCTTGCCCTCGATGATCTCGTCGCAAGCCGCGCAAATGGCGTCCCCGATCTCGCGGGGCAGCACGCCGAACTGCATGTTCGCAATGGCCGAGGCCTTCTTGACCAGACCGAGCGCCTTGATAAGTTCCGGGAAGCTGGCGATGCTCACGCCGGAAATCGGGAAGTTCTCGACGGCCCGGTAGGTCTGGATTCCATAATATGTATCGGAAGGGATGCGCATTTCACCCAAAAAATCATGTTCGAGACGAGGCATGGACGTTTCTCCTGTTTGGTGCGAATACTGAACGTGCTGTGACTATAAGAAACACCCAGCGGAACTGGCAATTGCCGATTTCGTATCGCGTCATGATCAAAATGCATGGAGCCCCCCGTGGACCAGAAACTCCTTGAAGATTTCCTCAGCCTGTGCCGCCACAGAAGCTTTTCACATGCGGCGCAGGAGCGCAACGTCACCCAGCCCGCCTTCAGCCGCCGCATCCGGGCACTGGAGGAGTGGCTCGGCGTGGTCCTGTTCGACCGGACGGCCCTCCCCGTCCGCCTCACGGCGCAGGGCGAACAGTTCCTGCCCGTGGCCCGCGACATCGTGGACCGCATGGCCGAAGCCCGGAGGGAGTTCGCGGCCGGGAACCGTTCCGACGGCATCGTCCGCCTCATCAGCCTGCCTACCCTCTCCATCAACGTGCTCCCGGATCTTCTCTTCCGGGTACGGCAGACGTGCGATCAGCTCCGCTTTGTGGTCAATCCCTTTCCTCAAAGCGTGGAAGAGCATTTCTGCGCCCTGATGGAACATCAGGTGGACATGCTGCTCACCTACAGGCTGGACGAGTATGAATCGGACAGCGAATTCCTGTCGCACATCGAATCCGCCACCGTCGGCCGGGAACGCTTCCTCCCCGTCGTGGGGAGCGCCCTTGCGGAACGCCTTCCGAGCGCCTCCCCCCTGCCCTACCTTTCCTACAGCAATTTCTCCTTCGCCAACCGGATCATCCTTCCGCTTTACGAAAAGACGCCCTGCGAACTCCAGTCCGTCTATGAGAGCAGCCTGAGCGAGGGCATCGTCAAAATGCTGGAAAAAGGCATCGGCATGGCATGGGTTCCGGAAACGCTGGTGAGCGAGCAATTGAAGCGGGGCACCATCCGCCGCATATGGGAAGACCGCCCGGATCTCAGCGTGGAAGTGGACATCAAGCTCTATCGCAACAAAACCGTCCACCGCGCCGCCATCGAAACCTTCTGGAAAGCGATCCTCCCGTAAGCATCCATCCCAACGCCAGGCGTAAGACCATAAAAAAGCCGGGACCGTCATAAACGGCCCCGGCTTTTCATATCAGGTTAGGGGAGGGAGTGCCTAACCCAGTTCAACAGCAGACTTGGCGTCGTCCTCTTCGAAGACCTCTTCTTCAGCGGCCTTCGGGGTAAAAAGCAGCGGACGGTCAGCCGTTCCGAGGAGCATATACTGCATACTCGTTTCGGGGATGGAACGCAGTATGGAAGCGCGGCTAAAGTAGAAGCAGGCACCGATGGCTACCCATGCGAGCAGCATAATCCACGATTCGAACCCAATGGCGGCCGGAGAGCCGGGCACAGCCAGCATGAGGAAGCAGGCGATGGAGGTCAGCGCACCGACCACGGCCACGGACTTGCTCCACCACGGGGTCTGGTCCGCGAAGCGAGAGGCGTACTTGTAAACAACGAGGCAGGTGGAAAGGTAGGCGAGCGCGGTGCCCATAGCGGACATGTCGACGATCCAGTTGAGGGCGGAGCGGCCGAAGAAAGGCGCGATAAGGGTCAGGCCGAGGGTAAACAGCACGGCGTTGGTCGGGGTGCCATACTTGGGGTGCACCTTCAGGAACCAAGGATGCAGGAACTTGCCGCGGCCCATGCTGAACAGCAGGCGCGTGGTGGCCATGAAGAAGCCGTTCATGCCGGTCAGGATGCCCGCGAGGACAGGGATGGCGAGGATCATGCCGCCGAAGCGTCCGAAGGCCATGTCAGCCACAGCGCCGGTAGCCCAGGTGTGGTTCTGGCCGAGCAGGTCGGTGTAGGGAATGATGATGGCCACGGAAATCAGGACCAAGGCATACAGCGTCGCACCGCATATGATGGAGTTCAGCATCAGGCGGCGGGACTTTTCAGGCGGAAAGTCGAATTCTTCAGCGGTCTGGGGAATGGTATCGAAGCCGACGAACAACCAGGGGGTGATCGCCACGATGGAGATGACGCAAGCCCACGGCGAACGGCCTTCTGCGAACAGGGGGAACAGGTTGTCGAGCGACGCGGTGGACGTGGAGAAGGAACCCACCGTCAGGATGAGCACACCGGCCACCAGCGCAAAGGCAAGGATGAGCTGGATGCTGCTGGCGAAGTCCATGCCGCGGAAGTTCATGTACCCGAAGAACAGGAAGGCGCAGGTCATCATGGCCAGTTCACCGGCGTACACGTCCCAACCGGCTACGCTGTACAGATACCCCACGTCGAACACACCCGGCAGCAAGGCGCGGCTGAGAAGGGCCAGCGCGGTGCCGTTGGCGGCGATAACGCAGAGATAGCCAAGGATGAGGGCCCATCCGCAAATAAAGGCCCATGCTTTGCCGAAACCGACGTAGGCATAGGTGAACGCGCCGCCGGCCACGGGATAGGCCTTGACGAGGATGCTATAAGCAAGGGCGACGAAACACAGGAGGCCGCCGCCGACAATGAAAGCCAACACACTACCGATAGGCCCAGCCTCAGGGAGGAAGCGCGCCCCGGGAAGGACGAAGCAGCCCCAACCGATGATGGCGCCCACGGCAAGAGCCCAAACTTCAGCCGGGCTCATCGTTTTCTTCAGTTCTTCACGTCCGCTTTCAACATGTTCGTTGCTCATGACCAAAAGTCCCTCTTTGTCTTCGCGTTTCAAGAGTGGTTTCTTCACGCTCTTTTTCGTTCACCGCCGCATCCCGGCTTTGAACGAAAAAGGACGCATCATCCAAAAACTCTATTGGAACGTCGGGATTGTTCCCGAAGGCACTAACTCTTTAGCAAGTGCCGAGCCAAAATACCTGAACAGGCATTGCAAAGAGGCTTTTATTCGTATTAATCAACTGTAATAATAAATAATATTTTTTCTGTTTTTAAAATAATCCACCACTAAGTTCTTTTCCTCACAACGAGACACGAATGTCCCGCAAAAAATACGTTTTCCTGTATTTTATGTATTTTTAGCACGTTAACTAGAACTACCCTCATGGGGCATTTTTGTCCCACGGGACATTTTTGTCCCGTCGAGAGCCTCCTCTTTTGGAGTACGCCTTATTCGTATAGGTTGATTCATCAAACAGCCTCAATATGTTGAGGCCGTCTGAGAAAAAAACCGTCTCCCCTCGTCCCCACTCGGAACGGGAATAAGGCAAAACACACGTGAAAAACACAACTTCTTGGCAATCCGGAGCAAACACGGTATGAATCTCTAAAGGAACCGGAAGAAGTGATTTTTCTGTCAAACCAGACCGCTTCCATACATTTCGCCAATCCCCCCGCTTTTTTTTGCGACCATCATTATAAGGATAGAGTCATGCGGCGCAGTACGCTGTCCGGACTATTCGGCTTTTTTGCACTTCTCCTCGCCCTGACGGCGGATCTCTCCGCCGCTAACCAGGAACCTCCGTTCAAACTCGAAACGGGCTGGCTTCCCGAGCATGAGACGTTCCTCATCTGGTACGCCAAACAAAAGGGCTGGGACAAGCAGGAAGGGCTCGACATCGTCCTCAACAGGTTCGACTCGGGCAAAGATCTGATCGGCAATGCGGACAAGTGGGTCATCGGAGCTTGCGGCGCGTTCCCCATCCTGACCAGCCACTATCCTGAACAATTCACCATCATCGGCGTCGGTAATGACGAATCTCTGGCCAATGCGGTCATGGCCCGGCCCGACAGCCCGCTTTTGGATACCAAAGGCGCCAACAAGGGATATCCGAACCTCTACGGCAAAGCCGACGACGTAAGGGGCAAAACCATCATTTGCCCCGCCTCGTCATCGGCCCAATATCTCCTTACTAAATGGCTTGCCGCCTACGGCCTGACGACTGAGGACGTGCGGATCCAAAATACGGATGCCGTACCGGGACTTCAGGCTTTCTTTGAGGGGGAAGGCGACGCCATCGTGCTGTGGGCCCCCTACAGTTACACCGGAGACGAACATGGGCTTAAAGTCGCGGCCACATCGCGCTCCGTCAACGCCCCGCAATCCGTACTGCTCATGGCGGACAAAGATTTTGCCGCTGCCCACCCCAGTCAGGTGGCTTCCTTCCTGCGGGTCTACCTCCGGGCCGTCCGCATGATGCGCGAGGAATCCGTGGCAACCCTTGCGGAAGACTACAAAACATTCTTCAAAGAATGGGCGGGCAAGACAATGTCCGATGCCGAAGTCATCAAGGATATCACCATTCACCAGGTCTTCCTGCTTGAGGATCAACTCCGGATGTTCAACGCCGAGCATTCCCGCAGCGACATGCAGGATTGGCTCGCCTCCATTATCCGCTTTCACGCGGGGGACGCCTATTCCCAAGACAAAACGGAGGAACTGCTCGGCCTCGTTACAGGAGCCTTTCTTGAAAAAGTGGAGCGCCCTATCCCCGAGTACCGCTAACCCCGCGCCACCCCAACGAGCCCTTCCCTTTCCGTTGTCCATTCGGGGCAACGCTATATGGAAAAGCCGCGCATCAGAGCCGCTTCCCATTCATGCCTCTGGTTTCGGGCCGCTGTTCCCGTGCAACAACAGAGAGGCCCTCCTTTCTCCCGAAGAGCAACCGCCCCACAGGAACCAAAACGTTTCCCCTATCCTTATAAAAAAACGGCCCGATCCATTTCTACTGGATCAGGCCGTTTTCTTCTTTTTTCTGTACGGCAACGAGGCAGCCGAAGTCCTGCCCTCCTCTCCCCACTTTTCCCCTCAACACTCCGGCAGGCTCAACAGACGAAGGAACTCCTGCCGTACAGCCTCCCCGCCAGTCGAAAGCCTCAGGAAAGGAGGGGGCCGGGGGAGGAAACGCCTTCTTCAAAAGGGGCTTCCTCCCCCGGTTTCATTGCTCCACCTCACTTCCACACGCCACCTGCCCAGCCCCTAGGCGGCGCAGGCAAACGATATACTCCTGATTTCCCTTGGGCCCCTTGACGGCGGCAGGCACGACGCCGAGGCACTCAAGGCCGAGACGCTCCTGGCAAAACAGCAGCACTTTATCCACCGCCTGCTGGCGTAAGGCGGGATCACGCACCACCCCCTTGTCCGTCTGATGCGGCCCAAGCTCAAACTGCGGCTTGACCAGCGCCGCCACCAAACCGCCTTCCTTGAGCCAGCGCACGCAGGGCGGCAGGATCAGCGTCAGGGAAATGAAAGAGACATCGGCGACGATGATGTCCATCGGCTCGGGAATCAACTCTTCGGGAGCCGTGCGTAAATTCGTCCCTTCCATGCTGATGACCCGCGGATCGCGGCGCATACGCTCATGGAGCTGCTCCTTGCCCACGTCCACCGCATACACCTTCGCCGCGCCGTGCTGCAGCAGGCAGTCCGTAAACCCGCCCGTGGAAGCCCCGGCGTCCAGACAGACGAACCCGGTCACATCCAGCTTGAAATGCTCTATGGCGGTCAGCAACTTATACGCGCCACGGCTGACGTACTTCTCGATGCCGACCAGTGCGAAGGCCGTATCCAGCGGATATTTGTGACCGGGCTTATCCACTTTTTGCCGCACGCCGGAAACATCTTCCAGCGCCACTTTGCCCGCCATGATCAGGCGTTTCGCCATTTCGCGGCTTTCCGCCAAACCTTGCGCAAAAACCAACTCGTCCGCACGTTCCTTACCCTGCGCCATACTGCCCCCGCTTCCGAAAAAATCGCCGCGATACCGCGGCACCGCGCTAGAGTTAGCAAAATCCAGCCACGATGCAACCCACTGCACTCGCTCCGCACAAGATTCCCGCTTGAAAGACACGACGTCCTTTGTCATGCTGCCGTCTCACCCGTTCCCTTTGCCTGTGTATGGCACAGCGGATACAACGGATTTCAGAGGATCGCCATGAACAAACAAAACCATCACGCCGCCATCTTCGATCTTGACGGAACCTTGCTGGACACGCTCGACGATCTTGCCAATGCCGCCAATGCCGCGCTGCATTCAGCAGGTTACCCGCAACATCCCGTCGCCGCCTACCGTCAGTTCGTCGGCAACGGCCTGCGTATGCTCGTCCGCCGGGCCCTGCCCGAAGGGGAAGCGGATCGCATCGGGCCTACGGGTTTCGAAGCACTTGTGGAACGCACGGGCGCCAACTATGCCAGAGACTGGGCCGTAAAGACGCGGCCCTACCCGCATGTCCCCGAACTCTTGCAGGAACTCCAAAGGCGCGGCATCCCCTTGGCCGTCGTGACGAACAAGCCGCACGAATGGACGCTCCACATGCTCAAGCACTACTTTCCCGAGAGTCCTTTCCTGTTCATTCAGGGGGCTATGCCGAACCTGCCCCATAAACCCGATCCCACCGGAGCCCTCAACGCGGCCCGGCATCTCGACAGTATCCCCAACGAAACAGTCTTTGTCGGAGACAGCAATGTGGACATGCTGACAGCCCACAATGCCGGAATGACTGCGGTCGGCGTGGACTGGGGATTTCGGGGAGCCCAAGAACTGAAAGAAAGCGGCGCGGACAAAATCCTATATGATCCGCTGGAACTTCTTCCTTTTTTCGAGAAGTACGCATCCTAGCCTGTCAGGGATAAATACATTTCGTGGACCGGAAGCCAAAGGGAGAGCAGCCTCGTCTGTTGACTCCTCACCCTGATACAAGTATTCTATACAGCTCATGCCCGGATGGCGGAACTGGCAGACGCAAGGGACTTAAAATCCCTGGACCGCAAGGTTGTGCGGGTTCAATCCCCGCTCTGGGCACCAAAACAAAACGAACGGGTTACGATACAAATCCACACCCGTTTACCCTTCAAAATAAGCCCCCTCACGCTTGTAGTTGCAATTGCAAATGCAAACAGGAGGGGGGTTTTCTTTTTTCCTCCCTCCTTCCTCTCCCCACCTCCATCCGCCCCGCAGTCCTTGCGGACAAGACGGCATGTTTTCCTCCATACTCTGTGGGCTGGAAGCGCTTACTTCCCGTGGGGAGTTGGAGGGCCTAGCCGTGCATCCGGAGGACACCCCGGAAGCCTATCGATCTCTGCCGGTTGATCTGCTATCACTGGATTCCGGGAGGAACCTCCCGACATGATGAGGCAATCGGAATCGTTTTCTGTCTTTTTGAAAAGGCCATAGGGACGTCATGCTTTCCATGCTTGCGCTTCTTGTGCTTGGGGGTGCCTTTGTGGGGCTCCTTTCCGGGCTTCTCGGTGTCGGCGGGGCGGTGATCATCATGCCCCTGCTCAACGTATTTTTCGACCGCCTCGGTTTTTCCGTGGACACGACGCAGCACCTGTCGCTTGGTACATCCCTCGCCACCATCCTGTTCACATCCCTTTCCAGCGTGCTGGCGCACAGGCGCTATGGTTCCGTGCGCGCCGACATCTGGAAAAAGATGGCCCCCGGCATCATTGCGGGCACGCTCGGCGGCGCGCTTCTCGCTCCACACCTTCCAGGATTATTCCTGCGCGGCTTTTTCGCCTTCTTCGTCATGCTGGTCGGCGTTCATCTGCTCTTCAATTCCACCCCCCGCCCCAAGACCGGGCGGCTCGAACGGGCCATGCTTCCGGTCAGCATACTCATCGGCCTGATTTCGAGCCTTGCGGGCATCGCCGGGACCATGCTCTGCGTGATTTTCCTGGTCTGGGCCGCGATCGACTGGGCCGACGCCGTGGGCACGTCCGCCGCCCTGAGCTTGCCCATCAGCCTGACCGGAACCCTCGGATATGCCATCGCAGGGTGGAACTTCCCGGAGCTTCCTCCCTACTCCGTAGGTTTCGTGTACCTTCCCGGGATGTTCTGCCTGCTGGTTTCCAGCATGAGCATGGCCGTTGTAGGCGCACGGCTGGCCCATTCGCCGCGATTGCCGATGCAGGCCTTGCGCCGCTGTTTCGCGGTCGGCAATATCCTTCTCGGTCTTTCGATACTCCGCTCCGTCCTTTTCAGATGATTCCGGCACAACTCAAGAAACAAAGCAGAAGCTCCGCACCAGCATATTCCAACACCCCGCCTTCCCTAAGAAAAACGCTGCCTCCCGGCGAAAGAACGCAAAAAATCCCGGCAGGAAAACCTGTCGGGATGTTCTTTTTTGCTGGTGGGCCATCGGTGACTTGAACACCGAACCAACTGATTAAGAGTCAGCTGCTCTACCAATTGAGCTAATGACCCAAGGACATTTCGTCCGCGCTCATTGCGCGAAAAGGGATGTACCGAAAACGGAGGGCTGTGTCAACGTATTCTTAGCACTTTCCGGATTTTTTTCCTCAATAGAAAGAAAAAGTCTGTTTTTTCGCTAAGTAAGAAAATACCCCCTTTCACGCATGGCGCCCACTCCTCTCCGTACTCCCGGCCAGCCGTCGGAGGGGAACCTTTCATCACACGATGAAGCTCCTACGAATCCCATGCATTAAAAATGCCGCATACTCCACCAATCGTCATTCAGTTTGATATTAAATGTGTAAAACAATATACCTCTATTTGACAGAATGTCACTGGAAATACTAACATAAATAAATATCAAGCGGATATCGGATTTAAAAAAATGAAGTACTCGTTAATAAAATAATACTCATAAGGAATAAATATGGGGTTCACAAATACACCTACTTTGGAAACAGAGAGACTTCTATTAAGAAGATTCTCTGAAAACGATTTATACGCCTTGTTCAAAATACATAGCGATAAAGACGTAAATACGTATTTGCCTTGGTTCCCATTAGAATCCATAGAGGAAGCAAGCCTTTTTCTTAGGGAAAGGTACTTGGACACCTACAGGCAACCTTACGGTTACAAGTATGCGATTTGTTTAAAAAATGATGATATTCCAATAGGGTATGTCAATATAGGCATCAATGAGCCCCATGACCTTGGCTATGGGCTACTCAAAGCCTTTTGGCGCAACGGCATTGTAACCGAGGCGGCCAATGCCGTTATTCACCAAGTAAAAAAAGATGGCATTCCTTACATTACGGCCACACACGATATCAAGAATCCCCGTAGCGGAAATGTCATGAAACGTCTGGGGATGCTTTATCAATATTCGTATAAGGAACAATGGCAACCTAAAAACATACTGACTACTTTCTGTATGTACCAGCTGAACTTTGATGGACAAGACAAGCGGGTATATAAAGGCTATCTGGACCAATCACCCAATCAAGCGGACTGATACTTGATGAATGCCTACCGCGCTTGTGGTGCTCCCCGTTGGATAGAGCGGACCAAAGCCACCTTTTAAAATAGGAGCATATATGAAAAAAGGACTTTCGATTTCTCGAAAGTCCTTGGTTCGTTTTGCTGGTGGGCCATCGGTGACTTGAACACCGAACCAACTGATTAAGAGTCAGCTGCTCTACCAATTGAGCTAATGACCCGTGCCTCGCGGCGTGAAAAGAGGTTTAGTCCAAATAAGGGGTGAGTGTCAACTCCCTTTTTGCAAAAGAAAGGAAAAAACGCTACCGTCCCTCCCATGAAAACGAAAAACACACTCCATATATGGCTCGTACTCTGCCTTGTAACAGGCTTCCTGCTGTATGCTGCGTCTCTTACTCACGCAGAATCACTTCCTTTTTCATTGGATACGGAATATGCCAAACTGGACGGGCATCCTGCGGCCGTACTCTGGGTGACGCCGCAGAAAGGCTATCACACCTACTCCCACTATGCGGACGCGCCCATTCCCACCAGTTTGAACGTCCGCAACGTGCAGGGACAACCCGCCGCAGCCGCAGTCCTCTACCCGCAGGGCCGGCTTACGCCCGACACATTCGAGCCCGCAAAGCAGATTCTCGCCTATACCGCCCGGTTCCCGATCTTCATCCGTTTCGATGCCCCCGTACCCGGCCCCCTCTCCGCCGATCTGTCCATGCTCCTCTGTTCGGATAAAAACTGTGTCCCCGTACAGCAAACGGTTTCCCTGGCACTCCCCGAAACGCTGCCTCCGCCGAGCCCAGCCGCATTGGAGGCGTATGGGCAACTCGGTAAAGCCGAAACATCCCCCGCCTCTTCCGAACCCGTTTCTCCGCAAGCCCCCCCTCAGCAATCCGTCACCCAGCTGACGCCGCTTTCCGGGCCATCCGTCCAGCTTGCCGGAAGCCCCGCTGAGCCTGACGAATGGCGGTTCACGCCGCGTTTCCCGCAGGAATCGCTGGAGCCTACAGCCCTCGGCACGGCCCTGTTCCTCGGGCTGCTGGCTGGCCTTATCCTCAATGTCATGCCCTGCGTGCTGCCCGTGCTGACCATGAAGGTTTCCGCCCTGCTGAGCTCGTCGGGTTATGAGACCGAAGGTCAGCGCCTCGCCCATTTCCGCGAGCACAACGTACTGTTCGCCGCCGGGATCCTGACGTGGTTCCTCGTGCTGGCCTTTTGCGTCGGCGCGCTCGGATTGGCATGGGGCGGCCTGTTCCAGAATACCCATCTCGTGTACGGGTTGCTGATCCTCGTCTTTTTGCTGTCCCTCTCCCTGTTCGACGTGTTCACGCTGCCCGTGCTCGATTTCAAGGTCGGCGCGTCACGCAACCCCAAAACGCAAGCCTACCTCACCGGCCTCGTCGCCACCCTGCTGGCCACCCCGTGCAGCGGCCCTCTGCTCGGCGGCGTGCTCGGCTGGGCGGCACTCCAGCCCCTGCCCGTTATCGTCGCCGTATTCACGGCAACCGGGATCGGCATGGCCTTGCCCTATCTCGTCCTGGCGGCTTGGCCCGGCGCGGCCCGCATCCTCCCCAAGCCCGGCGCATGGACCGGGATCATGGAACGGCTGGTCGGCTTCTTTCTCATGGGTACCGCCATCTACCTACTGTCCATTCTCCCCGAGTCGCAGCGGCTCGCCGCGCTCGTCACCCTGCTCGTCTGCGCGCTGGCGGCGTGGATGTGGGGGCAATGGGGCGGCTTGCGGGCCTCGGGGCGTCAAAAGCTCTTTACGGGCGCGCTCGCGCTCCTTATGGTATGCGGCTCCATCTGGTGGAGCGTGCAGCCCGCCCCCGAACCCGCGCCGTGGGAAACGTTCCGGGCGGACACGTTCCGTTCGCTGCTGAAAAAAGAACCGCTGATGGTCGAATTCACGGCGGACTGGTGCCCGTCCTGCAAATTCCTTGAGCAGACCGTGCTGACGCCCAAACGCCTGCACGCCATCACGGAACGCTACGGGCTCCGCCTCATCAAGGTGGACCTGACCCGGCCCGACCCGGAAGCGCAGGCGCTGCTCCGCGCCATCGGCAGCGTCAGCATCCCGGTCACGGCCATTTTCCCCAAGGGCCTCCTCTCAAACAGCCCCATCGTGCTCAGAGATCTGTACACGGCGAGCCAGCTTGAGGACGCCCTTGCCACCCTGTCTCCCCGGAAGTGAGTATGCTCGTGCAAGCTTCGCAGGACGCCCTGCGGCATCTGGAAATCATTATGGTGGGAACCAAGTTCCCGGAAAACATCGGCATGGCGGCCCGCGCCTGCGCCAACACGGGCTGCGGGCGCCTGACGCTCGTCAGCCCCGCGTGGTGGGATAAGGAAAAAGCCCGGCCTCTGGCCACGGCCAAGGGCGAGCCCCTGCTCGACGCCATTGAGGTCAAACCGACGCTCGGCGACGCGCTCGCCCCCAACGTCCTGACCTTCGGCACCACTGCCCGCACGGGCGGCTGGCGGCGCGGGCTGCTGACGCCGGAACAGGCCGCCGGGGAAATCGCGCCCCTGCTCCACGAAGGCAGCCGGGTCGCCATCGTCTTCGGCTGCGAGGATCGCGGCCTGAGCAATGCCGACATCGAACAGTGCCAGCGCCTCGTAACCATCCCCACCGCTGGAGAGGCTTCTTCGCTCAATCTGGCGCAGGCCATCCTCATCCTTACCTACGAATGCATGAAGGCGGTCAGCCGCGTGGACCCGCAGCCATCGCTCGGCAACGATCCCGGTCAGCAGTCGCGCCGCATCACGCACGAGGAACAGGCCCTGCTCTACGCCCGGCTCAAAGAAACGCTCCTCGCCATCGACTATCTCAAAAGCGACAATCCCGACTACTTCCTGATGCCCCTGCGCCGTTTCCTCGGCAAGTCCGGCCTGAGGCGGCACGAGATGGATATGCTCATGGGCATCTGCCGCCAGGTGGACAATCTCAGGAAGGAGGCGGGAAAATAAACAGGCAGGGCCTCCGGGAGCGAGGGCCCCGCCCTTGCCCTTGGGCGGATAGTTCCCCCCGCCCCTCCGGCGGCCAAAGCAAAAGGGATATGCACTGGTTCAAGCCAATCCGTTCCAACATGCCCAAGGAGGCACGCTTCCGGCCGGACTGCGGGATCGAGCTTCTTCCGAACCGACGCCGGATAATGCCGTGTTACGAAGAGTCCGCGCCAAGGAGCCGCGCATGGGTAGAAAGCCATCCCCACCCGATAAAGATCCCACTCCTCACTGGTCGATATCCGGCCTGATCCTAGGGGGGCTTTGCGTATGTGCCTCCGAATGGGTGATCGCCTATAGTGTCACTGGCGGACACCCGGCGAAACTCATTCCCACATTCTTCATCGTCATGTTCCTGCTTCTTGTCATAGTCAGGTTTACAAACGTTACGGACAAACATTTTCCGGAAGCCCCCCCTTCCGACAGCCAGCCGGGTATGGAGGCTTCCTCCTCCGGGCAGCCGCCTCCCACGACAAGGCTCCTTTTCACCTCTTCGCCTTTCTGGGACCGCGTGCTGCTGACTGTGCTCGGAATCGTCAGCTTCTTTCTGTGGTCGCACTCCAAAGGCGATGTCCCCCGCGACATCTTCGGAACGCTTTTTCCTCTGTCCTTCGTATTGGCCGTCCTCTATCCGATGTTCTTTCTCCCCATAGCCCCTATGTCCCCTGAAGAAAAACGCAGGTGGCATCTGAAAAAACAAAAAAAGCGGCTCAAGCGGCAAAAAGCCAAAGCGGATAAAAAACGGCGCTGCAAAAGCTGATTCTTCTCATTGGATCAAAGCGCGCAATCCGGAAACGTACCTGAGACGCTGTACGAACGCGCGCCTTGCGGGTATAACCGCCTCTCATTTCTCTACAGCATCAAGGAGTCGTCATGCGTTCATCATCCGTATCCCCGTATGATCTTCAGGACTGGGCCAAGCGCGCAGGTTTCGAGCTTACCGAAGAAACCTTGCCCCCGCTCGCCGGATATCTCGGACTGCTCATACAGTGGAACAGGGTCATGAACCTTGTCGGCACCCGGACGGCTGAGGACACCTTTTTTACGCTGGTCGTCGACAGCCTGCATCTCGGGCGTTTTCTGCGCGAAGACGTGGAATACAGCGCAGCACCTTGTTGCTGGGATCTGGGCTCGGGAGCCGGGCTTCCCGGACTTCCTCTGCGTATGATCTGGCAAGAAGGCGATTACTGGATGGTCGAAGCCCGAGAAAAACGAGCCCTGTTCCTGTCCACGGTCCTCGCCAAATATCCCTTGCCCGGAACCCATGTCTTCCGGGGCCGCGCCGAAGCGTTTATGGCCGGACCGCCCGCACGGACAGCGGATCTCATCGTCAGCCGGGCGTTTATGCCGTGGCCCGGCGTTCTGGAACTCGTCAAAGGCAACCTGAACCCCAATGGCGTGATCGTACTGCTTTTGCGCGAACGCCTCCAAGAGTCTCCAGATTGGGAACAGGCCGCACAGAACTGGCGTATTGCCGGGCAATATACGTATACGGCGTCCCGCACCCAGCGGTACCTGTATGCCCTGACCGCTCAAGACGCACTATAATTCACAAAACGAAACCATCTGAAAAAACTTCTTTTCAGCCCATTGAATTTTTTTTGGCAATCGTCAAAAACTCTTTTCAATGGGCTTTTTTTATTTAAACAGTGATTCTAGCAAGATAACCAATCTGCACCAACTCCAACAATATTATTATGTTACACTATCACCACCTGCAATTGAGCCCTTTCCAGACCTGAACTGATTCATCTCCACCACACATAAGGAAGCCCTGTTGATTGTTCCCTCAAAGAACAACTAACAGGGCTTTTCTTTTGCCCTCCGCTCATCACCATTCATCTTTTCTTTCCTTCTCCACCTCTCCCTCTCCAGACACCCGCTGACATCCATCAAAGGGACTTCCCTCCGCCTTTTTTGCTAATTACCGCATTACCTCACGGCATTAGGTGCGCTGACATCCATGAACAGCATGGCTCTCCTTCCGTCAGCAGAACAGCACCCGGCCCCACGCGAACCCATCCCTCCTCCTAGCCAAGGACAGATCCGCCCATTCGCTTGGGGCCTTTTTTTGCGCCCAAATTTTGAAATTCATAAACACTTTAAAATAAAGGATTATCTTATGAGAGACGCCCGTTTTGCGCCCGAAAACGCCCACCGCAACCACCAACACCACAGCCTGTCCCTCTCTCCACTTTTCGCCCGCCAGATTGAGCTTGAAAAGGAAATGGCCGACCGGGGCAGGGACCGCTACTACACGACGGTGGCCCGCAACACCGAACGTAATGCGGAAGCGAATACCAGCTACGGGAAAATGCTCCTGAACGCGGCATTGAGCCGATGGCACGGGCCATCAGCGAGTTCATGGAGTCCGCCAGACAGGGTGGCGCGGGACGGCGGCACAAGGCTGTGGGGATGCTCGAAGGGATGGACGTTCAGGTGGTGGCGTTCATCGCGCTGCGGAAGGTGCTCGACACGTTCAGCCAGTCCATGCCCTATCAGCGTGTGTCGATCCTCGTCGGGCGGGAAGTGGAGATGGAGAAAAAGCTGACGGAGTTGAAGGAGCAGGACCCCGACCGCTACCGGATGACGCAGCGGTACATCGCAGGCAGCAAGGCCCGTAAGTACCGCCGCACCGTGCTGAACTACGCTTTCGGGAAAAGCACGACCGTGGAGTATGAACCGTGGGCCGAGGCGGACTGCCTGCATCTCGGGCAAAAGCTGATTGAGCTTGCGATGGAGTCCTGCGGCATTTTCCATCTGGTGCAGGTGCCGTCCCAAAAAGTCAAAGGGAAGACCATGTTCCAATCCACCCATTACTCTCTGGAACCCACCCCATCCTGCCGCGAGTGGGTCGAACGCCACAAGGATCACGCTTCCATGATGTACCCCGACTACCTGCCCACGCTCATTGAGCCAAAACCGTGGGAAGGGGCAGGCGGAGGCGGCTATTATTCCGACGCCCTGCCCCGGCTGTCCCTCGTGAAGACGGGGAACCTCGGCTACCTTGAAGCCCTCGACAAACGCATTCAGGCCGGGGAAATGGACACGGTGATCAACGCCGTGAACGCCCTCCAGAATACGGGGTGGTCCATCAACCCCACGGTCTTCGAGGTGGCCTCATACCTGTGGGACGAAACCGACGGGGGCGTCGCGGGCCTTCCGCCGCGTGACGGCTACCGCCTGCCTCCCTGCCCGACCTGCGGGGCCGACCTCACGGATACGGCTGCCGCCCGCGTCCGCCATACCTGCCTCGACGCCCTGCCTCTGGAAGCCTTCAACGAATGGAAAAAGGAGGCGTTCCGCATCCGGGAACTCAACATCAGCCTGTTCGGACAACGAATAGGCGTCGCCAAAACGCTCACGATGGCAGTGCGGTTCAAAGACGAGCCGCGCTTTTTCTTTCCCTACCAGCTCGACTTCCGGGGCCGCATCTACGCCGTCCCCTCCTACCTCACGCCGCAGGGTACGGATCTCGCCAAAGGGCTGCTCCGGTTCGCGGAGGGCAAACCGCTCGGCACCATGCAGGCCGTGCGCTGGCTGGCGATCCACGGCTCCAACTGCTTCGGCAACGACAAAGTGAGCCTCGACGACCGCCACTCGTGGGTGCTCCAGCACCAGCAGGAAATCCTCGAATGCGCGGAAGACCCGTTCAGCCATGCGTGGTGGCATGAGGCCGACGAGCCTTTCTGCTTCCTCGCCTTCTGCCTCGAATGGGCGGGCTACGTCCGGGAAGGGCTGGATTTCGTAAGCCACATCCCCGTGGCGATGGACGGCACCTGCAACGGGCTGCAAATCTTCTCGCTCATCCTGCGGGACAAAGTGGGCGGTTCCGCCGTGAACCTCCTGCCCGCCGCCAAGCCGCAGGACATCTACCAGATCGTAGCCGACAAGGTGATCGGCAAGCTCAAAACCGACGCAGCGGATCCCGACAAGGGCAGCATCGTGACAACCAAGGAAGGCAAGGCGTTCTACAACCCCGCAAAAAGCGCGGCGATCCTGCTCGACATGGGCATCAACCGCAAAACCACCAAACGGCAGGTGATGGTGCTCCCCTACGGCGGCACCAAGGAATCCTGCCGGGAGTACAGCGAAGAATGGGTCAAAGACAAAATCCGCAACGGCTACCCGCAGCTTCCCGAAGACGTCTCCATCCGGGGCCTCTCCTACTACCTCTCAACGCATGTATGGGACGCGATAGGCGAAACCGTCATCGCGGCGCGGGACGCCATGAAGTACCTGCAAGACATGGCGGGTGTGATGAACAAGCTCGACCTGCCCATCAAATGGACGACACCAGCCGGATTCCCGGTTGTACAGAAATATATGGATAAGAAAGAACGGCGCATCAAAACGAAGATCGGGGACAGTATCGTCAAACTGAACATCAGTGAAGAGTCAACAACCGATCTGGACAAGCCCAAACAGAAATCCGCCATCTCCCCTAATTATGTACACAGCCTCGACGCGGCGGCACTCATGAAAACCGTCAACGGATGCCTCGCGCAAAACATCGGCAACTTCGCCATGATCCATGACAGTTACGGCACACACGCCGCCGACTCCGTAGCCCTTGCCGCCACCTTGCGCCGGACGTTCGTGGAGATGTTCGGAGGCGAGGGTGTCAACCCGCTCGAACAGTGGAAAAACGAAGTCCTCGCCTCCGTGCCCGAGCCGATGCTGGCGGAGCTTCCGGACCTTCCTATCCTGCCCGCTACGGGCGATCTGGATGTCGGCGAAGTCGCACATTCCCCCTTCTTTTTCGCCTAAATATCAGAAAAGCTATTTTTCATAAGTGAAGCCTAGTTGGAATTAGGTTCCACCTTCGGAGAGAGCACCCCCATTCGCCCGTCCCTGCCGGAAGGGTCCGAAGGGGGTGTTCCCTCTCCTCTTCCCCTCATGTTCACCCGTCAACGACAAGGAGCCCCATCATCGAAAACCAACGACAGCACATCACCAACCACCAGCCAATCCCCTCCGTCCTCCGCGACCTCATGGGCAACACCCCTTTGAAAGAAGCGGCCCGCGCAACCATGTCCGTAGCCGATGCCCTCCAGCACAGTCCCCTCAAAGGGGCGCGTCTGATGGGCCTGACCTGCGCCTTCCTCATCACGGCGGAGTCGGCGGGCCTCCCCGTGCCCGACCTCATGGGCATGGCCCGGAACTGCATGAACGACGGCGAAGGACGACGCCCCGAGTTCCGGGCGGTTGACGACTTCATCAACAACGAAATCTTGTGAGAGTACCTCATGAACCAGAAAAAAGTGAAGGAAATCCGACGTCAGTATCGTGAGGCGATGACTTCCTACCCCCCTGCTAGACTGGAACCTTTTTTGACGAACGTACGAACCAAAACGTTCAGCAACGATCTTCGCGGCTTCCCAAGCCTCACCTACCAGACAGCGACGGTCAACATTCCTCTCAAAAGTTTCTGGCGGGACTTCAAGTCCCTGTTCCCCAACAATCACTCCCTGAAAGGAAACAATCGCTATGGCAACTAACGTTACTGAAAAGAAGAAGCGCACCACCTACACCACCCCCAAGGGCGAGTCCCTGTTCGCCCACCTCGTCAACGTGGACTACGGCACGGAACAATACCCCGACGAAAAGGGCAGCTTCAACGTCACGCTGGCCCTTGATGCCGACGCAGCCGCGAAGCTCGACAGCCTCATCGCCCATGAGGTCGACACCGCCCGCGCCGAGGCCGAGGAGAAGTTCGATGGCCTGAAACCCCAGACCAAGAAGAAGTTCGGCAGCGTCAACTTCAACGAGGTCGGCCCGGAAGAATACGACCGCGAGGGCAACCCCACGGGACGCCGCCTGTTCCGGTTCAAGACGGGCGCGTTCTACGAGAACCGTCAGGGCGTCAAAGTCCAGCGCAAAGTCCCGCTGTTCGACTCCATGCAGCAGCCCGTCAAGCTGTCCGACGAGCCCGGCAACGGCTCCGTCATCCGTGTCGCCTTCTGTTGCGCGCCCTACTTCGTCGAGGGGCAGGGCATGGGCGGCCTCTCGCTCTACCTGAACGCCGTGCAGATCATCAGGCTGAACACGTCCGGCGAACGCTCCGCCTCCGACTACGGCTTCGGCGCGGAAGAAGGCGGGTTCACGTCCGAAGGCATGGATGATGATGTCGCCTCCACCAACGCCGCCGCAACGCCCGATGCCGACGTTCCGCAGTTCTAACAGCCGGGCCGCGCAGTTCGCCCGCTGGAACGAGGTCAGGAGGCGTACGGGCTACCGCAGCCAGTTCGAGGCCGACATCGCGGCGGCCCTCGAAGGCACGGGGGCGGCCTACGAATCATCCCGGCTGCCCTATTCCGTCACCACGACGGCGACCTACACCCCCGACTGGCTCCTCCCCGACCAATGCATCCTCATCGAAGCCAAAGGCGAACTCGGCAAGGCCGACCGGGACAAGATGCAGCTCATCAGGCAGCAGTACCCGCACCTCGACATCCGCTTCGTGCTCCAGACGCCCAACGCGAAACTCACAAAGACCGTCACGCAAGCGGACTGGTGCGAGAAAAACGGCTTCCCGTGGTGCAAAGGCCCATCTATCCCCGACGGCTGGCTGAAACACAAGCCCGGCGTCAGGAGCAGGCGGGCGTTCGCGGCGGCAACGGGAACAACACCCCATGAACAGAAAAAACAGCAACATGAGTGAGCGACAAGCCTATGAAGACAGCACATTCTCCCATCACGAGCCTTGCCCGCAATGCCAGCGGAACGGCGGCGACTGGAACGGCGACAACCTCGCGCGCTACAGCGACGGGCACGGCTACTGCCATGTATGCGGCTACTACGAAACCGCTCAAGGAGGTTCTGGACGCATGGACAGGCAGAAAGACCCGGTTCCGTTTGATCCCGTCCCTGTAGATACGTTCATGGCCCTGAAAGCGCGGGGCATCACGCAGGAAACATGCGAACACTTCGGGTACGGTATCGGCAAGGTCGGGGGCAAATACTGCCACATCGCCCCTCTCTATGACCACGAGGGTATCCTCGTAGCCCAACACCTGCGCTTCGAGGGCAAGGAGTTCCGTTGGCGCGGCTCCGCATCCGAGGCCGTGCTGTTCGGGCAAACCCTCTGGCGGCGGGGCGGCAGGAAGGTCATCGTCACCGAAGGCGAGATCGACTGCCTCTCCATCAGCCAGCTTCAAGGCAACAAATGGCCCGTGGTCAGCCTCCCCAACGGCTCCAGTTCGGGGGCCAAATACATCCGGGCCAGCCTCGAATGGCTGGAGAGTTTCGACGAGGTGGTCTTCGCCTTCGACATGGACGAGCCGGGGCAGAAGGCCGCCAAGGAATGCGCCCTCCTGCTCAGTCCGGGCAAGGCCAAGATCGCCCGCCTCCCGATGAAGGACGCCAATGAATGCCTCGTGGCGGGCAAGGGCAAGGAACTCATCGACGCCTTGTGGGGAGCCGTCCCCTACCGGCCCGACGGCATCAGGTCCGGGGCCGAGCTGTGGGACGATATCAAGAAGCCTCCGCCAGCGGGCTACGAGATCCCCTATCCGGGGCTGAACGACAAGCTCGGCGGGGTGCGCCTCGGGGAGCTTGTGCTGTTCACGGCGGGCTCGGGCATCGGCAAGTCCACCATCGTCAACGAGATCGCCTACCACCTCATGATGACGCACGGGCTCACGCTCGGCGTCATGGCCCTTGAAGAGAACCCCGCCCGCAACGCCCGCCGTTACCTCGGCATCCACCTCAACAAACCCCTGCACCTCCCCGCCGCCCACGCAAGCGTGCCCGAAGCCGACCTGAAAGCGGCCTTCGACGCCGTGATGGGCAACGGGAAATGGTACATCTACGACCACTTCGGATCGTCCGACATCGACACGCTCCTGTCCAAGCTCCGCTACCTCGCGGTGGGCCTCGGCTGCAAGGCCATCGTGCTCGACCACATCTCCATCGTAGTGTCGGGCCTCGACGAGAGCGAGGGCGAATCCGAGCGCAAGGTCATCGACAAGCTCATGACCCGGCTGCGCTCCCTCATCGAAGAGACGGGCATCCTCGTGCTGGCGGTCGTGCACCTGAAACGCCCGGACAAGGGCAAGAGTTACAACGAGGGCCGCCCGGTCAGCCTCACGGACCTGCGCGGTTCCGGCAGCCTTGAGCAGGTTTCGGACGTGGTGGTCAGCCTCGAGCGCGACCAGCAGGGCGACGAACCCGACGAAGCGACCATCCGGGTATTGAAAAACCGTCCCCTCGGCATCACCGGACCGGCGGGCACGGTCAGGTACGACCGGGAAACGGGCCGCCTCCTGCCCTGCGACGATGGCGACGGCACGGGCGGGGCGGCGTACGGATTCCAGAAGGAAGAGACGCCCACAGTTTCCTCCCCACAACAATCTCTGCCCCCGTGGGACACCGCTGAGGGCGACAACACCAGAGAACAACAGCAACAAGAAAAGGAGTTTTGAGATGGCGACCGTAACCAAGGAACAGCGCACGTACGCCGTGTCCCGCATCCGCGAGGCTGGCATGAAAAAAGTAGGCATCTACAAGGAACGCTCTTGCCTTCTCCGCGAGGAACGCAAGCTGACGGATGCCGATAAACGGGAACTGGTTTACGCCGGGGTGGTTCCTCTACGCCCTGACCTCTCAACCTACGACATCCGCAACTGCTTCGACTTTTCGGCTTTTGAGAACAAAACCGAATACGATGAGGAAAAACTCAGAGCCTTCTCCGAAAAAACGGAAAAGGAAATCGCCAAGGCCATCGACGCGATCATGCTTGGCGACGCGGCGGACATCATGAAGGTCATTGCGGATTTTGAAAAGAAGATGAACGCATAGGAGTTTTGATCATGACCAACACGAACCAGAGCCTTTCCACCACCATTTCCCCCCTCGTTTCCATCAAACTGCACGACATCAACGGCAAGCAGGTTCCCGCCGTCACCAGCCTTCAGGTAGCTGAGGCGTTTGGGAAGGAACACAAGCATGTTATGGAGGCCATTCGTAACCTCTTGGAATCCGATGGTTTCAGCCAGTCCAATTTTCGGCTGGTTAATTACATGGATGCAAAAGGTGAAGAACGCCCCATGTACATCATGAGCCGGGACGGTTTTGTTCTCCTCGGTATGGGCTTCACCGGAGCCAAGGCACGGGCCATGAAAATCTCCTACATCGTCCGCTTCAATGAGATGGAAGCCGAACTCGCCAAACGTGACTCCGCCATGTTCGCCCTGCCCAAGGACTACCCCGCCGCTCTCCGCGCCCTTGCCGACGCCGAGGAAAAACGTCTGCGGATCGAACAGACGCTTGCCGTCGAACAGCCCAAGGCCCGCGTCTACGATGTGACCTTTGCCGACAGACAGCTCACCCTCGCCAAGTTCTGCCGCCGTCTGCGCGGTGTAAACACCAATAACGTCAGGAAGGATTTGTACCACTTGAGCGTCCTGTACCGTCAGGGCGGCAGTTACCGCCTTTACGCCAAGTACCGGGACAGCCACTTCGAGGAGAAGACCGACGGCAACGGCAAGTTGACCCTGATCGTGCTGGACAAGGGAAAGCAGCTTCTCACCAAGCTCTACCTTGACGGCAAGCTGACCATGAAGAAAGGCTACGACGGACCGCTCAAGGTCATCGGGGCCTAGCCATGCCAGCGCCCCGCAAGCGTGAGCCGTACCCCGGCTTCGATTGGTCATGGGTTCCCACCCCGGAAACGCCCGCCCTGCTGTTCGACATCGAAACGGACGGGCTTCTCGATGAAACATCCACCATCCACTGCATCTGCGCGAAGGACTTCCTCACCGGGGAGTCCTTTTCATTTGGGCCGGGGGAGATCGAAGACGGCCTTGGCTTGCTCTGCCAGTCCCGGCTCCTCGTTGCCCACAACGGCCTGTGCTTCGACATCCCGGCTATCCAAAAACTCCACCCAAGCCTGCTCCTTCCCCGGCTGTTCGATACCCTGACCGCCTCGCGGCTCATCTGGACCAACCTCAAGGACCTCGACTTCACGCAGCTCCGCAAGAAGTCCTGCCGCTTTCCGCCCAAACTCGCGGGCAGCCACAGCCTCGACGCATGGGGCCAGCGGCTCGGCGTCATGAAGGGCGATTACGGCAAGACGACCGAAAACGCATGGAATCAGTGGTCGGAAGACATGCAGCGGTATTGTGAACAGGACGTTGAAGTCCTCGAAGCCCTGTACCGCCACATCCTCGACCAGCGTTACAGCCCCGAAGCCCTCGCCCTTGAGCACGAGTTCCAAGCCGTCATCTTCCATCAGGAACGGACGGGCGTGTGGTTCGACGAACGGGCGGCGCAGTCCCTGTACGCGGAACTCGCAATGAGGCGGAACGATGCCGTCACCACCTTGCAGGAGGTCTTCCCGCCCAAACGGATTGAGGAGGTCTTCATCCCCAAGGCCAACAACCGGACGCGGGGCTACGTCAAAGGCGTCCCGTTCACCAAAGTCCGGTACGAAACATTCAACCCGGCGTCGCGGCAGCAGATAGCCGACCGCCTCATGGAGAAACACGGCTGGAAGCCTTCCGAATTCACGGACACGGGGCAACCCAAGGTGGACGAGGACGTACTCGCCAGCCTGCCTTTCCCCGAGTGCAAGCCGCTCGTGGACTACCTCGAACTTTTGAAGATCATCGGGATGCTGGCGGAAGGGAAAAACGGCTGGCTCAAGCTGGTCGGCCCGGACGGGCGCATCCACGGCAGGGTCATCACCAACGGGGCCGTCACCGGACGCTGCACCCACAACTCCCCGAACCTCGCGCAGATCCCGGCACGGGGCCAGTACGGGAAACACTGCCGCGCCCTGTTCGCCGCGCCTCCCCCGCTCGTGCAGGTGGGGGCCGACGCCAGCGGGCTCGAACTGCGTATGCTGGCCCACTACCTCGCGGCCTACGACGGCGGGGCCTACGCCAAGGTGCTGCTCGAAGGCGACATCCACACCGCCAACCAGCACGCGGCGGGGCTCGAAACCCGCGACAACGCGAAGACGTTCATCTACGCCTTCCTCTACGGAGCCGGAGACGAAAAGCTCGGCTCCATCGTGGCCCCCCTCGCCTCTTCCGCCGTCCAGACCAAACGGGGACGTGCGCTCAAGGACCGCTTCTTCCGGTCATTGCCCGCCATAAAACGGCTCATCGACGACGTGCAGGGCGTCCTCACCGGACCGGGCAAACGCCCCTACCTCATCGGCATCGACGGGCGGCACCTGCATATCCGCTCCTCGCACTCGGCCCTGAACACGCTCCTGCAATCCGCCGGGGCCGTGCTCATGAAACTCGCCACGGTCATCTTCCACATGGAAGCGCAACGGCGGGGGCTCCGGTTGGGCGGGGACTACGCGCAGGTGCTCCACGTCCACGACGAGGCGCAGTTCAACACCACCCCGGAAAAAGCCGACGCCCTCGGCAAACTCTTTGTGGAATCCATCGAGCTTGCGGGGCGTCATTTCGGGATGCGGTGCCCGACGACCGGAGAGTTCAAGGTCGGGGCGAATTGGGCTGAGACGCATTAGTTTCTTTCTATAGGGGCACAGTCTTTAACTAAAAGGATAGGGCCTTTTACTCCAGAATAAAAATCAATAGATCCTTCATGCTCAAGGATAGCAGCAATACGTGACATTTCCCATGTACTCCATTTCAATGTATATTTATCGGATATATTTTTTAATATTCGATATAAAGAACCTCTCTCTTGAGAGAGAGAAAATGATTCCCCCTTCTTAGCGAGTCTGCGTAGAAGAATATTCCAGTGCTTATTTTCTATGTATTGACTATGTTCCATCTTTTCATCAAATATTTCAATACCTCCAACTATTCTTCTATAAAAAAATAAACTAGGTTTTCCCTTTGATGTTCCTATCGTCTGTAAACCTTTCATGACTTCCCCTTTTTTCTTTCTATATACACTAAAGGATACTTATATGTCCAACACCACCTATTCCCTTCTCCCCGTCACCCGCATCGCCGCCGCCCCCCGCGCCCACGCCGACATCACCCTCGGCTTTTCCAAGCGCGGCGACCTGTCCCTCATCTTTTCCCCGGCCTTCCTTGCCGAACATGCGGCCCTCGGCGTCGGCTCCAAGGTCCTCATCGCCTACAGCGCGGAAGCCAAAAAGCTCCTCATCGCGCCGCCTTCCGCCGAACAGAAGGAACACCTGCGCATGGTACGCAAGCGCGTGGGCTTTCCCGGCGCGGGCTACGTGTTCGTCTCGGCGCAGAACCTTCCCGAAGACATGCCGCGCCCCGAAAAGCAGCGCGAACCCGTGCTGTGGGAACCGGAGGAAAACGGCGCGGTGGCCCTCGACCTCAGCCGCTTTGCGTAACCCTCATGAACCCCGCCCTCTTCTCTTCCGCCAAGGAAGATTGGGAAACTCCCCGCGAGTTCTTTGAACGGCTCGACGGGGAGTTCCATTTTGATCTGGACGTGTGCGCCTTCCCCCACAACGCCAAGTGCCCCGCCTACTTCACCAAGGAAGACGACGGGCTGGCGCGGGATTGGGGAAAGCACACCTGTTGGATGAACCCGCCCTACGGCAAGGCCATCAAAGCATGGATGACGAAGGCCCTCGACGCTTCCCGGCGCGGGGCCACGGTCGTCTGCCTCGTGCCGTCACGCACCGATACGGCATGGTGGCACGACACGGTGATCGCGGGCGGCGCGGAAGTCCGCTTCGTCCGGGGCAGGCTCCGGTTCGTCGGGGCCGAGCATCCCGCGCCCTTCCCGTCGGCGGTGGTGATTTTCAGGCCGCCGCCGTCGCCCTCACAGCAAAAGGAAACGAACGATGAAAACAACAATCCTCAGTGAATACGGCTTCCATGAAGCCCTGCTCGGTATGGGCCTCAGCCACGGGAAGACCTCCGGCATCACCTCCCTGTGGGACATACGCGACGATGCCAGCCTCAAGGAACGCGCCTTGAAACTCGCTGGCCTCGGCAAGGGGCACGACAAGTTCCTGCGCATGATCGTCGTCACCCTCGACATCACGGCCCCGCTATACTGGTGGAAGCAGTTCGACACCTACAAGGTCGGCACGGTCGCGCAGTCGGAATCCACCATGCACACGCTCATGAAGAAACCGCTCACCCCGGAGATGTTCGAGGGCGGGTTGTTCCCTGATTTAGTGAGGAGTCTCAATGTGGTTGGCAAACAGGATGGCTTTGAAACCCTGAACCGCTGCCTTCCGCAATCCTTCCTCCAGCGGCGCATCGTGCAGGCGAACTACGCGGTTCTCGCCAACATCATTGTCCAACGCACGGGGCACAAGCTCCCCGAATGGAAAACCTTCATCGAATCCGTGCTGTGGGGCGTGCAGCGTCCCGAACTGCTGCGGAAAGCGGCGGGGATCTCTCATGAAACAGCCAGCGCATAACGCCCCGTACCTCCTCATCGACGCCGACGTGCTGGCCTACCGAGCCGCAGCCGGGGCTGAGAAGGTGATCTGCTTCGAGGAAGATTCCTGCTTCCCGCTGTGCTCCCTCGCGGACGCCCAAGCCGCCTTCTTCGGGCAGCTTTACGCCATCCTCGACCAGCTCGGCACCAGCGACTACGCCCTGTGCTTCTCCGACGACCACAACGGCGGCTTCCGGCGCAGGCTGTTCCCCGGCTACAAGGCCAACCGCGACGGCAAGTCACGCCCCGTGGCCCTCAAGTTCCTGCGCGAGGGCCTGATGCGCGGCGACAATCCGGACGCCCCCGTCTACATCAAGCCCGGCCTCGAAGCCGACGATTGCCTCGGCATCCTCGCCACGCTCCCCTCGTTCATGCGCGGGCGGCACAAGGTCATCGTCAGCGTGGACAAGGACATGAAGGGCATCCCCGGCTTCTTTTACGACATGGGCAAGCCCGACCTCGGCATCCAGCCCATCAGCCGGGAAGACGCCGACCTCTGGCACATGACGCAAACCCTCATCGGAGATGCCGCCGACGGCTACCCCGGCTGCCCGAAGATCGGCCCCATGACCGCGAAGAAGCTGTTCGACGGCATCCCCCGCGATTACGGACACCTCTGGCCCGTGGTGGTCAGTGCCTTTGAAAAGGTTGGCTTCGGGGAAGCGGAAGCCGTCACACAGGCAAGGCTGGCCCGTATCCTGCGGGCCGAAGATTGGGACTTCAACACAAAGGAAGTGAAACTATGGACGCCGCCCAGTACCTGCAAGACCAGATAAGACCGCCCTACTACACCCGGTTCCGCATCGAGCCGTTGGCCTTCATCACCATGAACCATCTGGATTTCCTGCAAGGGAACATCATCAAATACGTCTGCCGTTACGACGGCAAGAACGGCGCGGAAGACCTCATGAAGGCCCGCCGCTACCTCGACGAACTCATCACCAGAACGCAAACGGAGGAAGGCCGGAATGCAGCGGCAACACGATAACGATCATCTCGCCATGCTTGCCGAGTTCATGACGGCGATGGAACAGCCCGTCAGCCAAGGTTGGGAAGACCTCGAAGGCATCAAGCTCGGCTTGAAGCTCATTGAAGAAGAAACGGAAGAGTTCCGGGAAGCGGTGGAAAACCTCTTCGAGAACACCGAATGCGGAGAAGGTGAGGACGTCCTCAACGACAACCGCGAAGACCTCGCCAAGGAACTCACCGACCTCCTTTACGTCTGCCACTGGACCGCCGCCAAGATCGGCATCGACGTCAACGAAGCCTTCCGCCGCGTCCACGCCTCGAACATGTCGAAGCTCGGCCCGGACGGAAAGCCCGTCAAACGCGAAGACGGCAAGGTCCTCAAAGGGCCGGGCTACCACGCCCCCGACCTCTCCGACATCGTGAGGCACGTCCCCGTCACCCTCGCCTGATTCCCCGTTCCCTACATTATAGAAAAGGATACACCCGCCATGAAGACACTCTACCTTACCTGCGGCCTGCCGGGTTCCGGCAAGACCACCTACGTCAACGCCCACCTCGCCCCCAAAGGCGTACAGGTCGTCTGCCCCGACAACCTGCGCCTCGCCTACGGGCACAGCTTTTACGGCCCCATCGAGCCACATATCCACGCGCAGGTCTACCTCACCGTCCGTGCCCAGATGTACCGTGGGCTGGATGTGGTCGTGGACGAATGCCATGTCCGCGCCGACCACCTCAAACGCTGGCGACGCCTTGCCGACGAGATGGGCTATGAGATGAAGCTGCTCCGCTTCGCCGTCCCCGCCGAAGACTGCAAAAAACGCCGCGCCGCGCAGAACCCCAACTTCCCGCTGGAGGTCATCGACCGCATGGCGGACAGCCTCGGCACGGACTGGCGCGACATCGCCGCCCTGTTCCGGGGGAAGATCATCACGATCATCCCCGACGGCGAAACGGGGGCCGACGAAGCATGATCCGCCTGCCCCAATCCTACGACGAGGGCTTCTGCTCCCTCCTCGAAAGGCTCCGTTCGGCATACCCGGCGGAGCTTTTCCGTCTCGAAGGCATCCACCCGGACCAGCTCGACATCAACGCGGTGAGCCGGGACTACTTCAAGACCTCAGACAGGAAGGGCTCCGCCACGGCGGACCACTCCATCGACCCCAACGCCAACGTGTCGGGGCGGGACGTGATCACCTTCAACTATGAGGTGCCCAAGTCCCTCATGAAGCTGAACAGCCTGTACAACCTGTGGAAAACCATGAAGGAGCTGTACGGGCGGGACGATGCCGACCAAGCCATAGAATACGAAATCAACGGCACCCTCTATATCAACGATGTGTGGGACATCGGGCGTCCGTACTGCTTCAACTACTCCACCTACGACATCGCGCTGGAAGGGCTCAAAATGGGCGGACGGCTGACCATCGACCCGCCCAAATCCCTCAACGCCTTCCTGCGGCAGGTGGAGCAGTTCACGGTCTACGCGGCAAACTCCACCCTCGGGGCCACGGGGCTTGCGGATCTGCTCATCGTGGTCAGCCGCTACGTCGACGACATCCTGACCACGGGCTATGACCACCACATCAAAATCGGAAAAGCCCCCCGCGTCTGGACCTACGTGAAGGAGTCCCTGACCTCCCTCATCTACACCCTGAACTGGGAGTTTCGGGGCAACCAGTCCCCCTTCACCAACGTCAGCGTGTATGACCGCCTCTTCCTCGAACAGCTCGTGCCCTCCTACCTCATCGGCGGCACGGCCCCGGACATCGAAACCGTGGAGAAGGTACAGGACCTCTTCCTCGACGCCTACAACGAGACGCTGGCCCGCACCCCCATCACCTTCCCGGTGGTGACGGCCTGTTTCAGCGCCGGGCAGGGCTCCGACGGCGGCGGGCGCACCATTCAGGACAAAGCCTTCCTCAAGAAGATCTCCCGCCACAACCTCAAATACGGCTTCATCAACATCTACTGCGGGGAATCCTCCACCCTGTCCTCGTGCTGCCGCCTGCGCTCCTCCATTTCGGATCTCGGCTACAGCAACACCTTCGGGGCGGGTTCCACCAAGATCGGCAGCCTCGGCGTCGTCACCCTGAACCTCCCCCGGCTGGCCCGGACATCGGAGGGCGGTTTCCCCGCCTTCCTCGGCCTGCTGCGCCAGTCCACGGGGACGGCCTCGCGCATCAACCACGCCAAGCGCATGTTCATCAAGGACCGCATCGAACGCGGCTCCCTCCCGCTGTATTCGCTCGGGTTCATGGACCTTTCCCGCCAGTATTCCACCTGCGGCTTCACGGGGCTCCATGAGGCCCTGTCCATCCTCGGCTTCGACATGCTGACCGAAGAGGGCCTGCAAGCCGCCGAAGACGCGCTCACCGTGATCAACGAGACGAACGCCAAGCTCTCCAAGCTCCTCGGTACGCCGCACAACATGGAGCAGGTGCCCGCCGAATCCTCCGCCGTGAAGCTGGCGAAAAAGGACGCGCTCCTCGGCCTCAACCCCGAGGGCATCCCGCTCTACTCCAACCAGTTCCTCCCGCTGTGGGAAGAAGGGGCCGACCTCCTCGACCGCATCCGGGTACAGGGCAGGCTCGACGGGCACTGCACGGGCGGGGCCATCTGCCACCTGAACGTCGCCACGGAGATCACGGACCCGGCTGTGATGGAAGCCCTCATCCACCACGCGGCGGCAAGCGGGGCCGTGTACTTCGCCGTGAACCACCAGATCAACCGCTGCGCGCAGGGCCATATGACCGTGGGCCGGAACGACGCCTGCCCCACCTGCGGCGCACCCGTCATCGACACGTTCACCCGCGTCGTGGGTTTCCTCACCAACACCAAACACTGGAACAAAACCCGGCGCGAACACGACTGGCCGGAAAGGACGTTTGCCGAACATGCGTGAGTTTCTTTTCAATGCCGCCTCTTCCTTCATCGGCTTCGGGCTTGCCGTGGGCTGCATGTGGCTCCACGACGAAATCAGGGAACGGCTGCGCCGCCGAAACCCGTACCGGGGGTAGCCCATGCTGACCATCATCGGCTCACAACTGAACCCCGCCCATGACGCGCTGGAAATCTACGTCTCGGGATGCAGGCGCGGCTGCCCCGGCTGCCACAACCCCGAGGCGCAGGCGTTCGGCAAGGGCAAGTCCGCCTGGCTGTGGATGAAGGAGAACCGCTACAAGTTCGCCACCGGGACCTTTTCCCGCGTGTGGCTGCTCGGCGGCGACCTCATGGATCAGGCCCCGCACGAGGCCCACGAATTCATCCGGGATCTCCGCAAGGCCATGAAGCCCGGCATGGAGCTGTGGCTGTGGACGGGGCACGGGCTCGACGACATCCCGCTGCGCCTCCGCTACGAATTCGACTGGATCAAGACCGGGGACTACCGCGAGGATCTGCCCTCCATCGGCGTGGCCTACGACGGGCACGACGGCGAACCCCGCCCCCTCGTCCTCGCTTCCAGCAACCAGCAACTCCACAGGATCACCGAACCATGCCCCCATCCCGAAACCACCAGCAGCAACCATCCCTTGCTCATGAAGATGAAGCCCCTTCTCTCGGACGTCTTCCCGGCCTCACGCGGGAACTCGTGGAAGGGCTCGACGCCCTTGTCCCCGAACGCTGCCCCGGCCTGAAACAGCCCGAGCGCGAAATCTGGATGTACGCGGGCAAGCGGGAACTCGTCCGCAACCTGATCACCGTCTTGGAAAGGCAGGAACGTGAACGCACACGGAACCCCCATCTCGGCCTTATGCCGCGCCTTTCATAACGTCCCGTCCCATCCCCCCACGCTCACCGACGCGCACCTCGCCTTCCTCTGGCACCGCATCAGGGAACAGGGCCTCGACCGTTTCCTGTTTTACGACGGCGGGGTCAACAGCCTTGCCCGGTTCCGCGACATCGTGACCGCCGAGTCAGTATGGGCCTACGCGGGGTTCTCCCACACCACGGGGGAACCCCTCGCGCTGGCCCTGCTCGACCGCTTCCTCGGACGCACGGCCTACCTGCACTTCACCTTCTTCAAGGGCGAGGGCTTCGCGCGGCACCTTGAGATCGGGCGGGCCTTCATGGGCCTCATCTTCGAGAACGGCACCCTGTCCTGCCTCATGGCCCTGACGCCCGCCGCCTTCCGCCACTCGTGGAAGTTCGGGCTGGACCTCGGCTTCACGCGGCTCGGCACCATCCCCGGAGCCTGCGGCGTGCTCGTCAGGAAGACGGGAACGATCCGCTACCGGGACGGGATGCTCATGAAACTCGACAACCCCAAACCCCAACCATAAAGGAGGCATCCCTTGGGAGGCATATTCGACAAACCAAGCAAACCCAAAGTCGTTGAAGCCCCGGCCCCCACCGTCGCGGCAACCCCTCCCCCGCCGGAGGAGACGGCGGAGGCCCCGGTCATCAACGAAGGCAACAAACGCAAGAACCAAGCGGACAGCAAGCGCAAGGGCACCTCCGCCCTGCGCATCGACCTGAACCTCGGCGGCGGCAACATGGGAGGCGCGGGTGGCACCAGCGGACTCAGCATTCCCCGATAACGGCCCCCTCCCGACCAAAGGCCCCGCCGAAACCCGCTACACCGAGCTTTCGCAGGACCGCGCCCCCTACCTCGACCGCGCCCGCCGCTGTGCCGAGCTGACCATCCCCTACCTCATCCCGCCCGACGATCTTGCGCAGGGGCAGGAACTCCCCTCCCTGTACCAGAGCGTCGGGGCCAACGGCGTGACGAACCTCGCCTCCAAGCTCCTCCTGACCATGCTCCCCCCGAACGAGCCGTGCTTCCGGCTGCGGGTAAACAATCTGGTCATGGAGCGGGAAGAGGAGGACGCGGACAAGGAGTTCCGCACCAAGATCGAAAAGGCCCTCTCGCGCATCGAACAGGCCGTGCTTGCCGACGTCGAAGCGTCCGGGGACCGCCCGGTGGTCGCGGAAGGCAACCAGCACCTCATCGTGGCGGGCAACGTCCTCTACCACGACGACCCCAAGAAGGGGCTGCGCCTGTTCCCGCTGTCCCGCTATGTGGTCGAACGCGACCCGATGGGCACGCCCGTGGAGATCATAGCCGAGGAAACCGTCAACCTCGACACGCTCCCGGAAGACGTCGCGGCACGGATACGGGAAGCCGCCGACACGCTCGGGCAGCCTTCCGTCAAGGGCGACGACCGCAAGGACGTGAACATCTACACCCACCTGAAACGCGGGCCGAAGAAATGGGCCGTGTATCAGGAGTGCCGAGGGGTGAAGCTCCCCGGCTCGGAAGGCTCCTACAAGCCCGACGCCTGCCCGTGGCTGCCCGTGCGCATGTACAGCATCGCCGGGGAGAACTACGGGCGGAGCTTCGTCGAACTCCAGCTCGGGGACCTCGGCAGCCTCGAAAGCCTGTGCCAGTCGCTCGTGGAAGGCAGCGCCGTGTCCGCCAAGGTGGTGGGCCTCGTGAACCCCAACGGCGTCACCGACCCCAAGGCCCTTGCCGAGTCCGCCAACGGCGACATGATCGAAGGGAACGCCGATGACGTGGCCTTCCTGCAAGTCCAGAAAGGGGCCGACTTTCAGGTCGTCGCCGCGCAGATCCAGCGGCTCGAACAGCGGCTCAAGACCGCCTTCCTCATGATGGACGGGGTGCGGAGGGATGCCGAGCGCGTGACCGCCGAGGAAATCCGCGTCATCGCGCAGGAACTCGAAACCGGGCTCGGCGGCGTCTACACCCTCATCAGCCAAGAATTCCAGCTCCCCTACATCGCCTCGCGCATGGCGACCATGACCCGGCAGAAGCGCATCCCCGAACTTCCCAAAGGCACGGTCACGCCCTCCATCGTCACGGGCTTCGAGGCCATCGGGCGCGGCAACGACAAGCAGAAGCTCCTTGAGTTCCTGAAAGCCGGGGCCGAGCTGATGGGTGAATCCTTCCTCGGCCTGCTCAACCCGCAGAACGCCGTCACCCGCCTCGCCTCGGCAATGGGCATCTCCACCGAGGGGCTCGTCAAGGACGAAGAGGAACTGGCGCAGGAACGGCAGGCCGCGCAGCAGCAGGCGCAGGGCCAGATGATGATGGAAAAGCTCGGCCCCGAAGCCCTCCGTCAGATCGGCGGCATGGCGCAGGCCGGGAATGCCGAAGCCCTGCAAGGGATGCAGCAGGGCCTCCAGCAGCAGATGCAGCAACAACCCTAACCTTTCCCCTACAGGAGATCACACATGGCGAACGTCAATTCCGCCGCCACCACCAACGGCAACAAGAAAGAACCCGGAGCCCCCGCCTCCGGCCTCACCCTGTCCAGCCCCGGCGAGGCGACCGCGCCCGCCGCACCCCCCAAGCCCGGCACCCCCATTCCCGTGGGGCCGTCCGGCAGGCTCGTCCGCATCGACAACTAACCCTCAACGCCACAAGGAAAACACCGCACATGGAAGACGCATCCGAAAACCTCACCGTTGAAGTCCCCGTCACCGAAACCGGGCCGGACGCCCCCGCCGCAACCGCTTCCCCCAAACGCTACGCCGGGGAGTTCGACACGGTGGAGGAGCTTGAGGCCAAGTATCAGGAATTGCTCAAAACAACGACTACCGCCGCGCCTTCGGGGGAACTGCCGGGCGACGGCGAGGGAGGTGATCCGAACAGCGACGATCCCGACGGTTCCCCGGCTGACGGCAAGGAGAAGGAATCCGCCTCCACCAGCCGCGACGACGCGGAAAAGGAACTCTCCGGCAAGGGCCTCGACATCAGCGAATTCGAGCAGGAGTTCGACGCCACGGGCGGCCTCTCCGAGGAAAGCTACGCAAAGCTCGAACAGGCGGGGCTCGGCAAGGCCGTGGTGGACAGCTACATCGCCGGGCGCACGGCCCTGCTCGAAGGCTTCATCAGCGACGTGAAAGGGCTTGCGGGCGGCGAGGACGGCTACAGGGCCATCACCGAATGGGCGGACAAGGGCGGCCTCACGGACGCCGAAAAGGAGTCGTACAACCGGGTCATGAACTCCGGGGACAAGGCGCTCATCAAACTCGCCGTATCCGGCCTCGTCGCCAAGTACCGGGAAGAGGAAGGCTCCACCCCCGAGCTGGTCACGGGAAAGGCCACCGCCTCCCGCCGCGCGGCGTCCGACACGTTCGAGTCCACGGAGCAGGTCGTCGCCGCCATGAAGGACCCCCGCTATGGTAAGGACCCTGCTTATACTCGCGCTGTGGAGCGCAAGGTGGCCCGGTCCCGCGTCTTTGGCGGCTGAGGCCCTGTGCTCTCTCGCCGCCTCCCCACAACAGCAGCAACAGGAGGAACGCGCCATCATCCCCTCTCTCGACACCCTGCTTGCCCATCCGATCACCGACGTGATCAAGACGGAATGGGAAGGCTTCTCCCCCACGCCCTACCTCTGCCCCGCCGGATACTGGACCATCGGCTACGGGCACCTCTGTGACAAGGACCACTCGCCAATCACCCGCGAACAGGGAGGCCAGTACCTTGCGGAAGACCTGTTGGACGCCCTGCGCGACGTGGAACGCCTCGCCCCCAACCTTAAGGACGAGCCTGACCACCGGGCCATCGCCTGCGCCTCGTGGATCATGAATCTCGGCAAAGGCAACTTCGCCTCCTCGACCATGCTGAAACGCATACGCGAGGGGAAGTGGGAAGCCGCCGCCAAAGAAATGAAGCGGTGGGACAAGGTGACGGTAGGCGGCAAAAAGAAACCCTTCCGCGCCCTCACCCGACGCCGCCTGACCGAAGCCCACCTTTTCCTCACCGGGGAAGTGAAAACCTTCCTCTAACCGCACAACAAGGAGGTATTCTTGGATTTTCTCAATCAGCTCAATCCTGAGGTCCTGTTCCCCGCACTGACCCTGTGCGCGTCGGGCCTCGCCAATCTGCTGGTCCTGCTCCTTCCCCTGCCGAAGGAGGGCGGCAGCATCCTTTATCGAGCCTTCCACACCTTCATCAACTGGGTGGCTTTGAACGTGGGCAAGGCGAAGAACGCCGTCACGTCCACGGATGTCGCCTCGTCGCGCCGGAATGAATAACCTGCTGACCCTGCTCGGCAACCTGTTCGTCTTCTTCGCCAGGCTGGTGTCCGACTACAGGCGCGACAAGGAAAAACATAATGCTGAAAACCGTATTGCTGCTGTCCGCGCTGACCCTGCTTCCGCTTGGCTGCACAAGCTCGGCGGCACGGACAGACGTTTCCCTGCCTCCGGTTCCGACGACGCCCGGAGCGATCATCACCCCTGATGGCCTTATCTGCCTTCCGCCCGATGAAGCCGGAGCCCTGCTGCTTTGGATGGAATACGCGGAAAGCAACGGCAGTCTTTAATCCCTGACCTTTTAACCAAGGAGTTTCCTCCCCTCATGGCTGAAAACCTCACCCTCTCCCGTCCCGGCGCACAGAACCTCGGCTCCGATCCCGCGAAAATGTTCCGCGACGTGTTCACCGGGGAAGTCCTCACCGCCTTCGACGAACACAACATCATGAAGGACTGGCACAAGATGCGCACCATCACGCACGGCAAGTCCGCCTCCTTCGCCGTCATGGGCCGCGCCAACGCCCGCTACCACACCGCTGGCGAGGCCATCCTCGGCAGCAACAAGATCGCCGCGAACGAGCGCACCATCAACGTGGACAACCTGCTCATCGCGGACGTGGCGATCTACGACCTCGAAGACGCCATGAACCACTACGACGTGCGCCGCGAATACTCCAAGCAGCTCGGCGTGGCCCTCGCCAAACGCTTCGACGAGACGACCATGCGCGTCGCCGTGCTTGCGGCCCGCAGCTCCGGCATCATCGACGACGAACCCGGCGGCTCCGTCATCAAGGGCGGGGCCACCCTCGCCACCGACGGCGAACTGCTTGCCGAGGCCGTTTTCTCCTGCTCCCAGACTTTCGACGAGAAGGACGTGCCCGAACAGGAACGCTGCCTCATCCTGCGCCCGGCGCAGTTCTACCTGCTCAATCAGACCACCAAGGTGCTCAACCGCGACTGGCTCGGCGCGGGTTCGTACTCCGACGGCAAGCTCGACAAGATCGCGGGCATCAAGATCCTCATGTCCAACCACCTACCCAAGGCCAACATCACCGCCGCCGTCGACGGCGAGAAGAACACCTACTTCGGCGACTTCACCAACACCCTCGGCCTGTGTATGCAGTCCAACGCCATCGCCACGGTCAAGCTCAAGGACCTCACCGTCCAGCAGTCCGGGCACGACTTTAACATCGTGTACCAGTCCACGCTCATGGTCGCCAAATACGCGATGGGCCACGGCATCCTGAACCCGTCCTTCGCCATCGAACTCTCGACGGCTGCCAAGGCGTAAGAAATCATAAGGGGGAAGTTGTTGGCTTCCCCCTTATCTTCACTCAATGGCTTTACTAATTGTATTTCTAGTACGCGCCCAAGCCTTCTTACGCCATTCTGCCTGTTCCTCTGGAGTAAGTTTTTTATACCATTTCTGTACATGAAATCCACAGTAACCCAAGCCCCCACCGAACAAACTACCAATGATAACCCACACAGACGCCGGCATACTACATTACCTCCTATTGAATTATTCAATAGGCTATATAAAAACAAAAGTCAACATAAAAGAGGTGTTATGACTTAATGTCCACCACATCCCCCACCCCCACCACGGAACTCGAAGCCGTCAACACCATGCTGTCCGGCATCGGGGAGGCTCCCGTCAACAGTCTCTCCGAAGTCACGGCGGACGTCTCCCTCGCCCGCCACATCCTCAGCGAGGTGTCCCGCGAGATCCAGCTTGAAGGCTTCCAGTGGAACACCGAAGACGGGTATCCCCTCACCCCGGATATCCACGGCCTCGTCAAGCTCCACCCCTCCATCGTCCGCGTCCACTTCCGCGAACCGTCCGACCGGGAACTGACCATCCGGGGCAATCAGGTCTATGACCGGATCAACCACACCTTCACCTTCCCGCAAGGCACGGCGATCTTCTGCACCGTCACCCTGCTCCTGCCCTTCGAGCAGCTCCCCGAAGCCGCCCGCCGCTACACCACGCTCAAGGCCCTGCGGATCTTTCAGGAGCGCGTCGTGGGGTCGCAAGTCCTCAGCCAATACCAGCAGGCCGACGAAGCCCGCGCCCGCGTCCAGCTCATGGGCGAGGAACGCAGGCAGGACAGGCCCAACCTGCTCATGGGCACCTATCCGCCCGTCGGCACGTGGCGCGTCCGTGATGCCGTGATGCGCCGCAACAACACAACCCGGAGGCTCGGATTCTGATATGGGCAAGCTCGTCTCCTCCACCATCCCCAACCTCATCTCCGGGGTCAGCCAGCAGCCTTGGAACGTCCGCCTCCCCACGCAGGCCGAAGAGCAGGTGAACTGCCAGTCCAGCGTGACGGACTTCCTCAAGCGCCGCCCCGCGACCCGGCACCTCGCCCGCATCCGGGATACCCCCGCCGCCAACGGCATCGCCAGCCACCACATCAACCGCGACGAGACGGAACAATACATCGTCACGGCGGACGCCAGCGGCATCAACGTCTTCGACCTTGAGGGCAACGCCAAAACCGTTTCCGTCACGGGAACGGGAGCCGCCTATCTCGCAGCGGCGACCGCCCCCAACCGGGACCTGCGTTTCCTGACCATCAACGACTACACCTTCGTCCTCAACCGCCGCGTCGCCGTCAAGACGCTCCCCGACCTTTCGCCCAAAAGACAACCGGAAGCCATCATCTTCATCAAACAGGCGTCCTACAACACGACCTACCAATTGACGCTGAACGGAAACGTCTACTCCACCCTCACCGCCGACGGATTGAGCGACACGGAGAAAGCCTCCCCACTCCCCGACGCGATAGGCATCTACAGATCGCTTCATGACGCCATACCTTCCGAGTATGCCGAGCCCACAATAAGCCCGCTTGGTTTGGTGCTCACTGTCCCGGCAAGCGAGGTGAGCGGCATCAATATGACGAACACAGGCGCATCCGCAAACGTATGGGCAATAACTGGCGGCATAGCCCCCTACACCACATACGGCGTCGTCATCAGGGGACAGCAATACAGCATCACGACAGGATCGGGCGCGACGGAAGACACGCAGGTGGCGGACCCCCTCTCTTCAATGGACATCGCCAAATCCCTCGCAGCACAAATCCCGCAAAGCATCTTCTCCGTCCAGACCTCGAACTCCACCATCTGGATACGCAGGCACGACGGCGGGGACTTTACCGTCAAGGTGCAGGATTCCCGTTCCAACACCCATACCTCGGCCTGCAAGGGGAAAGTCCAGCGTTTCAGCGACCTGCCCACCGTGGCCCCGCGAGGCTTCGTCACGGAAATCATCGGGGACGCCAGCAGCTCCTTCGACAACTACTTCTGCGTGTTCGAGCCGTCCGACGCGGGCGACGCCTTCGGATCAGGCACATGGAAGGAAACCGTCAAACCCGGCATCCCCTGCAAGCTGGACCCGGCGACCCTGCCCCACGCCCTCATCCGGCAGGCCGACGGCACCTTCACCTTCGGCCCCCTTGAGTGGGGCGAACGCATCTGCGGCGACGAAGATTCGGCCCCCTTCCCATCCTTCGTGGGCCGGACCCTCAACGGCCTGTTCTTCTATCGCAACCGCCTGTCCTTCCTCTCCGGGGAGAACGTGGTCATGTCCGAGGTCGGGGAGTTCTTCAACTTCTTCCTGACCACCGTGACCACCCTCGTGGACAGCGACGTGGTGGATGTCGCCGCCTCGCACACCAAGTCGAGCATCCTCCACCATGCCGTGACCTTCTCGGGCGGGCTCCTCCTGTTCAGCGACCAGAGCCAGTTCGTGCTCGAACACGACACCGTGCTCTCGAACGCCACGGTCAGCATCAAGCCCGTCACCGAATTCGAGGCATCCATGAAGGCCGCCCCCGTATCTTCCGGCAAGACGGTCTTCTTCGCCACGGACAAAGGGGAATGGGGAGGCGTGCGCGAATACATCACCCTGCCCGACAACTCGGACCAGAACGACGCCTCCGACATCACGGCCCACGTCCCGCGCTATGTCCGGGGCAACGTCAGCCGCCTCGAATGTTCGACGAACGAGGACATGCTGCTGGTCCTGTCCGAAGAGATGCGGACCAGCCTGTGGCTCTACAAATACTTTTGGAACGGCAGCGAAAAAATCCAGAGCGCGTGGAGCCGATGGGACATGTGCGGGGAAGTCCTTTCCGCCGCCATCCTCAACACGGGCGTCTATCTCATCATGCAGTACGGCGATGGGGTCTATCTGGAAAAGATGGACATCACGCCGGGGTACAAGGATGAAGGCGAAACCTTCGAGTACTGCCTCGACAGGAAGATCACCGAACGGGACGTCACGCTCGGGGCCTACGACGCCATCAACAAGACGACGGCGATCACCCTGCCCTACGACATCCCGGCGGGATACACGCCCGTGGTCGTCACACGGACAGGCGGGCCGGACGCCCCCGGCAACCTGCTGCGCCGGGTGCGCGTAACCGGACCCCGGACGCTCACCGTCGAAGGCCCGGACGCGCACGGCAGGAAACTCTTCATCGGCATCCCCTACGAGTCCTCCTACACCTTCTCCACTTTCGCCATACGCGAGGGGGACAGCAAGGGGAACGCCGTCACCACCGGACGCCTCCAGCTCAGGCGACTTACCCTGAACTGCTCGAACACGGGATTCCTCCACATGCACGTCACGCCGAAGTTCCGGCCCACCAGCACCTATACCTTCACGGGCCGGGAACTCGGGCACGGCACCAACATCATCGGGGCGATCCCCCTCTACACAGGCACGATCAACTTCCCCATCCTCAGCCTGAACACGCAGGTCGAGGTCAAAGTGGGGAGCGATTCGTTCCTTCCCTTCGCGCTCGTCAACGCCAGTTGGGAAGGCTTCTACAACACCAGAAACGCGAGGGTATAAACGCACTATGGGATTTGATCCAATGACTATGGCGGTGGCCTCCTTCGTGATCGGGGCGGCTTCGTCCGTCGCGTCGGGCGTGTCCGCCAGCCAGCAGGCAAAGGCCCAAGCGCAGTATCAGGAAGAACAGGCCGCCGAGTACGCCCGCGTCAACGAACTCAACAACAAGGCCGCTACGCAGGAATACGTGGAGCAGTCCGCCGCCGAACGCATGGCGCAGATGCAGGAACAGGACAAGGCATCCCGCGACGCGCAGGAAGTCCAGAAGGAAGCCCTGCAAAAGAAAGGCGAAATGCTGGCCTCGACCAACGCCTCGGGGCTGGCTCTGGATTTCCTCATGGCGGACTACGAACGGCAGGAGGCGACGCGCAAAGACATGATCCGTGAAAACTACGAGATGAGTTCCGCCAAATCCGATCTGAACGTCAACGCCTACAAGGACAGGGCGCAGAACCGGGTCAACGGGCAGCAGAATTACATCTCCCCCGGCTCCTCCTATTCGACGGGCATGAACGTGCTCGGAACGGCGCTCGGCATCGGAGGGGCGGGGGCCACGGCCTATGACCGCTACTGGACCGCCAAGAACAAACTCGACGGAGTGAAATGATCATGAGCACCGCACGAGAACGCGAAGCCAAAACCATCAAAAAAGATATAGGCGGAAACGCTTCCCTGACCCCCGCCATCAACGCCCAAGGGCTCAGTTCGTTCAGCTACGCCCGCCCCGGAGAGGTCGGCTATGACCGTTACGCCGGGGCCGGACTGCGGCAGCTTGCCGCCAACCTTTCCAGTATCGAGCCGAGCATCGCCCACGCCCACATGAAACTGTTGGACAGGCGTATAGCCGAGGACAAGTCCGCCGCCTCCCTGTTCGCCGTGGAAAACCCCGAGCTGACCAAGAATATGGAGGCGTGGCGTCAGGCGTCCGAGAAAGACGAGCGTATCCTCAACATGAACCCTTACGTCAAAAAGTACATCAAGCAGGAAATCCTCAAAACCTCGGCCCTCGGCTTCGACGCCGCGTTGAAGGATGCCTATGTCACCAGCGGCATGGTCAACGAAAGGGACCCTGAAAAGATCCTCAAATGGGGACAGGATTTCCGAAAGCAGTACACCGAACAGGCGGGCATCAAAGGTGAAGGCAAGGACATGGACCAGCTCGACATAGCCGAGCACTACACGGCCTACACCACCACTTCCCTCGACAACCTCCTCGGCAAGCACAACCGGGACATGGAAAGCCAGAACGCCAACCTGCTCGAACAGCAGATGTTCCAGAACATCTCCGACACCCTCGCCGGAAAGATGAACCCCCTCACGGGCGGTTACAACGTACACATCCCGGCTGAACGCCAAAGCTATGTAACGGATGCCGCTCAGGTCATCATGGGCAAGGCCGAGGAAATGAAGAAGCTCGGCTACTCGCAGGACCGCGTTCTTGGGATGCTCGGCAAGGCCGTGCTGATGGGCAACCACTCCGCAGCCGTAGCCGAAGGACTCGCCAAAAGCCTCACCATCAACATCAATGGAAAACCCGTGAGCCTCCTTTCGCAGCCGGGCATCGCCAAAGGCATCGAAGCCCTCAAAGACAAGGAAATCGAAAGGGCTTGGCAGGCCGAATCACGGTCGCACACCAGAGAAGAATGGGCGCGCCAACGGGCGATCCGCAATGCCATGTCAGCGGGGACGGCCTATGGTTCCCAAAACGACGACCTCACGCGGGAAACGGTCGTGGACAAGCTGCATCTCTGCACCGATGAAACCTATCCCGAGTTTGTCAGGAACGCGCAGCTTGCATCTCAAGCTAGGTTCTATTCTCCTGAGAATACCATCAACATAGGCCGATTGAAGTATAACATAGGTGTAGGTACTCAGGGATGGGCTGATATTGAAGATGCAGTCCACAATAAAGCCCTTCCTCCCAAAGAAGCTGTTGACCTGATGAACTTTTTCATCGCTAAAAAGAATGGAGAAATAGAACATTATTCCTCCTCCATCCAAGACATCGGCAAGACCTTCCTTTCAGCCATCACCGGAGCTTCCGTGGAAGAAGCCGGAGCCATGTACATGGCCTACTCGACCGGACGCAAGGCTCCCGTCGGCGTCATTGCCGAGGCCATGAGCCAGCTCCCCGGCATCACTACCGAGTTCGAGAGCTTCATCAACGAGCAACGGGCCAAGAAAGGCAAGGAAGATGCGGCACTCACGCAATCCGAAATGCTCCTGTACAAGCAGCAGTTCATCGCGGAAAAGCTCCCCACAAGCATCAGCACGCTCAAAGAACGCTATGCGGTTGAAAAAGCCGCGACATCTGAGAATGCCGCAGATAAGAAAGCCTTTTCCAACATGATGCAGGATCGTGTCCCCACCATCTATGACGAGGAACAGAACAAATGGGGCTATACCGCTTATAACCCCATAAAAGCAAAAGCCTACACATCTTCATTCAATGCCCTGAATACCCTCTTCCCCGATCAGATTCCCGAAGAGGACTACAGGGGGATGCACAGCGTTCAAGACATGCTGGCCTATGCCCAAAGCCATACGCCGGGCGGCTTGTCGTGGCAGAACACCTTCTTCATCGCCGTGGGAGCAACACCGGATTCCCTCGGCGTCACCACAATACAGCAGGCCATCGACTATATTCCCAAGCACTTTGAACAGATGGGCTACAAGGTAAAACCCAGACCAGTCGTGCTCATCCCCAATGACGGAGGTCAGCAGAACCAATGAACAACACGATTGAAGTAACCCTCAACGGCTTGGAGGGCGGGGAAGAAGCCCTTTCCAGTATGCACGGGCTTGGCGAAGCCCCTCTCAATACCACGGATGCCAACACCACGGCCCCCGCCGCCGTCGCCGAAAACGCTCCAGCCCCCTCCCCGGATACATCCCCAAAAGACGATGATCTTTCCTTCTTCGATTACGTCGGAGATGTGATCAAGGGCATCGCCAACGGCCCGGTGAACTCCGTCAACGAAACCATCGATCTTGCGGGAACCATCCTGAACGGCGGGGAGGAAGTCGACGTCGCCAAGGCCACCAAAGACAGCGGCTGGCTCACGGACATGAGCAACTTTGGGGAGACGCAAACCTCGGCAGGGAAATTTGCCGAAGACATCTCCACGTTTGTGTCCGGCTTCGTTACCGGGGGGAAACTGCTTGAAGGCATAAAAGTGCTGCAAGGCGCAGGCAAGGGTGCCATAGCCGCCCGAGGTGCCGCCAAGAGCTTCTACTCCACCGTCACCTCGTTTGACGGGCACGAGGAAATGCTCTCGAATATGATTCAGGAACATCCGGCTTTGCAGAACGTGGTTACGGAAGCCCTCTCCGTGAGCAAGGATGACAATGAAATCGTGGGCCGCATCAAGCATGGGCTTGAAGATCTCGGCATCGGCATGGCTCTTGAGGGGGCCATCTCCCTCTATGGAGGGTGGCGGCTGACGCAGGCAACAAGCAAGAGCGCCAAGGACAAAATCATAACCGAAACAGCCCGCCAACTGGAACAACTGCGCGGCGATACAGAAATGCCCCACGCTCTCGCCACCGGGACAGCCGGTAAAAGCGAACCTCCCCTTCCTTCCGCATCGGGAGGAAAGGAAACCACGCCTCCCGCCTCTGAGCATACGCTTCCTGAATCCCAAAACGCCGATGCCCTCACGCCAGCCAAAGCGGAGGAACACCCCCTCAAGCCTTCCGAAGCCATCAAAGCCGACACTATCAAGGAACATATCCTTGATGTCGTCACGTCCACCAAGAGCAGAGAGGAAGTCGTTGAGAGCCTGTCCAAGGATTACAACATCCGCACGCATCTTATCCGTGATGAGAACGGCCTCCGCATCCTTGACGACATCAACGAGCAGATCTCCCCCGCAACCCTGAAAGGTCAGGGCGTGGAAACCTTCGATACTGTGCTCAAGGACGCTGAACGGCTCAAGTATTACGGCATGGACAAAATCCAGAAGGTGGTTGAGCTTGCCGCTTCCGGCGACATCCCTCTGAACAAGGCGAAGCGTACCCTGACGCTCCTCAAGGACGGCACGGAGTTCTGTTCCCGCGAACTCTACAGGATCGCCGAAAAGATGGAGGTGAACCCGGCAGCCGTCTCCCCGCAGGAGATGCAGGACTTTGTATACCTAAAGGAAAATCTTGATAACCTGTATCTCGCCGAACGGAACCTGACCACGGAAGGCGGGCGGCTTTTGAGCTTCATGCGCAATGAGGGCGGCATATTCAGCGACGAAAAGATGTTCAAATGGTATGCCTCCCCCACAGGCGGCACCACGGAGCAAATCGCCAGTGAACTTGCCAAGAAAGGCTATACCCCCGATACAATCAAGAAGATGGCCCGCGATATACGCCTGAACAAGGACAACCTCGGAGCCGTCGCGCAGGCGGCCCACAGCGTCAAACCCGGATCATGGTTCAACGTCTTCAACGAGTTCCGCATCAACAACATGCTGTCCGGCCCCTTCACGCTTGCCGCGAACGCGGCGACCAACGGCTTGAAAACCCTGCTCATGCCTGCCGAAAAGTACCTCGCGGGTACCATCATGCGGGATGACGCCGTGCAGCGCGAAGCCCTCGACACTTTCTCCGGCCTGTTTCGTTACTGGAACGACAGCTTCCGTCTGGCGAAAAAGGCGTGGAAGGTGGAGGACAACATCCTCGACCGGATGGGCGGAAAGATGGAAACCAACTCGGCGGCGATGACCTATGAGAACATCCGCAACCTCATGCTCAAGGACGCCCCGAAGGGGGCCGAGCTGTCCCCCCTTCAAGAGAACATAGCCCGAGCAATGGGTCTGGTCGGCCCCTATCTCCGCATCCCCTCCCGGCTGCTGATGAGCACCGACGAGTTCTTCAAGCAGTTGAACTACCGATCTTCCCTCTCCGCCTCGCTCCTGCGGAAAGGCCGGGAAGCGGGCATCAAGGATGCCGGGGAGCTGGCCCGCTATGTCGAGGAGCAGCTTGCCCTCGCTTTCAAGAAAGACGGTTCCGCCATCCGGGGCCGCTATGCGGACGATGCCGTCAAGGACAGCATCCAGTACGCAAGGGAATCCACATGGACGCAGGATCTCGGACGGAACACGCTTGGCGGCGGCATCCAGAACCTTGCCAACACCCACCCCGTCCTCCGCATCGCCATACCCTTCATCAAGACGCCGACGAACCTGTTCCGCGACTTCGTGGCCCATACGCCCGGCGTCGCGCAGATGACCAAAACCTACCGGGAGGCGATCAAGGCGGGCGGGGAACAAGCCGCCCTCGCCCAATCCAAAATGGCGATGGGTGCCCTGATGTGGACCGGAGCCGTCATGATGGCGCACAGCGGGCAGATCACAGGTTCCCCTCCGAAGGACAACAAGCTCAGGCAAGCCCTTGAAGCCACAGGCTGGCAGCCCTACAGCATCAAGGTCGGGGACAAATACCTCTCCTACAGACGTCTCGATCCCGCAGGGATGTTCCTCGGCATTGCCGCAGACCTTGCCGTTGCGGGCCAGTATCTCAACAAAGACCAGTATGATGATGCCGTCTCTATGGCTGTAGCCGCCCTGTCGAACAACGTCACGTCAAAGACGTACATGCAGGGAATCAGCGAACTTATAGACTTCATCAATGATCCCAATGAAAAGGCCATCCAGTATTTCGGCAGGATGGGGGCTACCCTCGTCCCCTTCGCGTCGGCGGCCCGATTCGCGCGCCAGCAGGCCGACGATCCCATGCGCGAGATGCGAGACTTTATGGATTACACCATGAACACCATCCCCGGCTGGTCCTCAACCCTCCCCGCCCGGAGGAATTGGGTCACTGGAACTACTATCAACTACAACCTCATCCCCTCGAATGCCAACGACACCGTGCTCGATGAACTGAACAGGATGGCGGAAGGCATTTATGGCCCGCCCGCCAAGAAACTACATGGCGTCGAGCTTTCCACGGCACAGTATTCCCGGCTCAACGAGCTGCACGGCACGACGACCATCGGCGGCAAAACGCTGCATGAGTCCCTAGGGGAATTGTTCGCCAGCCAGCAATACGACATCGACAGGAACACCATTGGAGATCCGCCCGACAAGGAACGCGGCCCCCGCGCCGTCGCTATCAACCGCATCATCCATGCATACCGACAGAAAGCGCAAGACGAACTGCTCAGTGAGGACGATAGCCTCCGCCATGAAGTGCGGAAATCCGACTACCAACGCCTCGCCTCCAAACGCGGGACCATGACGGAAAACAACCAACAGGAACTCTTGGATGCGCTTCTAACGTATTAACTCCCTCTCCCCGCCTCACACCCACCATACGGATGAACAGGCGACCTTCCGATCTCAATGATCACAGGAAGGCCGCCTTTTCATCATGAGCCATAACTTCAAACAAGGAGCATTTATGTCCTACAGTTACGTCACCTATACGGGCGACGGAACGACCCAAGACTATATCGTCCCCTTTCCCTACCTGAAAATCTCCGACGTCAAAGTCAGCCTTGACGAAGCGGAACAGAACGCCCTCGCCTACTCATGGCACACATCCGGCACCATACGCTTCGTCACGGCCCCGCCCAACGGGGCGTCTATCCGCATCCAACGCATCACGGACAAGGTGACGCCCGCCGTGGACTTCCGCGACGGCTCCACGCTCACCGAGGCCGACCTTGATCTCGCGGTGACGCAACTCCTCTACATCGCACAGGAAGCCTACGACGCCCTCGACGGGGAAACCGCCGTCGCCGCAAAGGACAAGGCTGAGAAAATCCTCAAGGAAGTCGAAGAGGTATTCGCCAAGACACAGATCGAGATCAACTACTTCCGCAAGATGTGGATCGACGTGCAGGAGTCCCCCACCGCGCCCGGTCGCGGCGAATATGATTTCACGTCCGGAAAGATGACCTTGTATGTCCCCGCTGGCCCCGTTGGGCCACAAGGTCCGATGGGACAGGAAGGGCCACAAGGTCTTCCCGGCGCACAGGGAGAGCAAGGGCCACGCGGCATACAGGGGCCGCAAGGCATCCAAGGGGAACGAGGCCCGGAAGGACAGCAGGGGCCGATGGGTCCGCAAGGCATCCAAGGGCCAAAAGGGGAGACTGGAGAGCGCGGCCCCCAAGGTCCGCAAGGCATCCAAGGGGCAACTGGCGCTCAAGGGCCTCGGGGCGAAACCGGACCTGTAGGCCCGATGGGACCGGAAGGGCCTCGTGGCATTCAAGGAGAGCGTGGTCCCCAAGGCCCCGAAGGTCCTAAAGGAGCGACTGGCGACAAAGGCCCCATCGGGGATTCTCCGCTGCCTCTCACATTCGGAAACTTCTCTGTCAATACAGATGGCTACTTGCAGTTTGAGTATAACGGAGGCCCTGTGGACAGCTCCATGTTCAACCTCAACCCGGAAACCGGAATATTGGAGGTCATTATAGCGTGAGCAACATCATGCAAATCGGCAAGGTCCGCCCCACCTATAAAGGCGAGTGGGATGCGGGGCAAGCTTATGAAACCTTGGATTGGGTCCTCTATCGGGGGATCGCCTATCAAGCGATTAAGGACGTACCCATAAACCGGGAACCTGATGTCGCCACCGACTATTGGGTCGCTACCGGAATGAAGGGCGATAAAGGCGACAAAGGAGAGACAGGAGAACGGGGACCTGCTGGCGTGGACGGCAAGGACGGGGCTCCCGGCATCCAAGGGCCTAAAGGCGACAAGGGAAATCAAGGCATCCAAGGACCTAAAGGAGATACAGGCGCAACGGGGCCACAAGGCCCGCAGGGGACCGCTCCGGAACATAAATGGGCTGGAACCAAACTGGCCTTCCAGAATCCTGACGGCTCATGGGCTGACCCCGTAAACCTCATTGGAGCGCAGGGGGTTCAAGGCCCCGAAGGACCCATCGGCAAACAAGGCATCCAAGGCCCTGTTGGACCGCAAGGCCCCGCTGGACCACAGGGGGTGGCAGGCCCCAAAGGAACTTCGCTCAACCTAAAAGGCGCATGGGCCGCAAACGTCGCGTATGTCTGCACCACCGCGCAGATTGACGTGGTGACGTATAACGGAAGCTCCTACGCCTGCAAGAAAAGTCATACCTCCACCTCATCCATCCTGCCCACGAACACCACCTACTGGACGCTGATCGCGCAGAAGGGAGCTACAGGCGCGACGGGGCCGCAAGGCTCACAGGGACCGCAAGGCATCCAAGGCCCCAAGGGAGATACAGGCGCGACAGGGCCACAGGGTCCTAGAGGAGCCACAGGAGCTACTGGCGCAACAGGCCCGCAAGGACCGCAGGGACCGCAAGGGCCTGCGGGGAGCACGAGTTATCAAGCAGCCGCATGTAGTGGTATGCATAATAGATACTACGGCAATTCCCTTCCCGGAGGAGGGACATGGCGCTGCACGTCGGATAGTATGGAAGACAAGCCGGGTGGTGCTTCCGTCTTACATGTATGCTGGATACGCATTGCATAACAAAAGGGAAGAAAACCATGTCTATTCAAGATTTTCTGCTTACCCACGATAACGGGTATGTTTTTGACGTGTCAACGGTTCAGACACGCGACGATGGCAGCTTTGTCATCACATTACTAAACTCCATGTACGGGGACAGATTGCCTTATCATGTGCCTGACAATGAGGAGTTTCATACTCTCCATGCCGAACTCACGGACTTTCAAAAGACGCATCCCGAGTGTTTTTCCCCTGAACCCGGGCCGACTCTTGATGAGGCGAAAGCCGCCAAACTCTCCGAAATCAACGCGGCTGCGGACAGGGCCATAGGCACACTCACGGCGACCTATCCGGACCGGGAGATCAGCACGTTCGACAAGCAGGAATCCGAGGCCCGCGCCTATGCCGCCGACCCTACGGCTTCGACCCCGCTCCTTTCCGCGCTGGCGACTACACGGGGCATTCCGCTGCCCGACCTTGTGGAGCGGGTGCTCGCCAAGGCCGACGCCTTTGCCGTGGCGTCCGGTTCAATTATCGGCCAGCGTCAGGCACTGGAAGATCGGCTTGATGCATGTACGACGCTGGAAGAGGTGCAGGGGATCACCGTTGATATCTCCATGCCGGGCGGGGGAGAAGCATGACCTACGGAAAGCGAACGTTGATCGCCGTCGACCAGCTCATCAACACCCTGTTCATGGGCTGGCCCGACGAGACCCTGAGCAGCCGATGCTGGAGGTGGGAACTGGAGGGCATACGCGCATGGCCCCGCAAGCTGGTGGACACTCTGTTCTTTTGGCAAACGGGCCATTGCCGGAGTGCCTATGAAAGCGAACGCAAACGCCTCCAATACCCTCCTGAACTCAGAAACGCGGGAGGCTAAATGGCAACGCCCTGCGCCCACGAAGCCGACATTTCCCTCCTCAATACCGCCATCGTCGAAATCAAAGACACCCTCAAAGACCTTAAAGAACTCCTCCTCTCCAACGCCGTCCTCTCCGAGCAGGTTTCCCATTTCAAGGAAAACATCACAAGCATCGACATCCGCCTCCGAAAGCTGGAGCTGGATGTGGCGCAGGGGAAGGGGGCGAACAGATGGGTCGAGCGTGTGGTCTGGTGCCTGACGTCAGCGGCGTTGGGGTATTATTTGAAGGGGAGTGTGTGATGTGCTTTGTTTTTTAAGATAAGAAAATGTAGTTTTAAAACTACAAAATGTTCGTAAAAACGAACAGTTGCACAACAAGACTCAATAATTATAGCAAGTTGCAACTTTTGCGCGCTTGCAAATAAATGCCTTTTGGCATATTTTCTAAAAGAAAGGGCAAGGAAGTGCTGGTAACACTCCCCTGCCCCCGGCAGGATTGGTTCCGAAGCCTACTCCCGCTGGTTAATGCCCTAACGGAAATGACCCCGGTAAGCGTGCCCCGCGAACCGGGGTCGCCTCTTTTATAAAGCAACTACTGCATGTAGCGCGTAATCATAAACACTATGACGCCGCACAAGATGTTCAGCGTCATAGTATCAGCTATGTGCTCCATACGTACCTCCTTCCCATAACCCTGCCGATACAAGCGGGAGAAGGTCCTTTTGAAGCATATCTAACGATTGCCTAATAATCAATCTCCTTTTTAATCCAAGGAGCATTTCAAAAATGTCCAATAACCTCAAGGATAATCGCGCATCCGAGTCCGCACTCGCGGAACTTCACGGCGTCGTGGCGAAGCTCCTTACGTCCCGGCTCCAGTCCGGCGATGCATCCACGGCGGACATCAACGCCGCGATCAAATTCCTCAAGGACAACGGCATCGACTGTGCCGGGTCCGCGAACCCCGACGTACAGGATCTTGTGGCGAACCTTCCGACCTTCGAGGATGTCTCGAAAGATGAAGTGAGCCTCCTCAACTAACCCTTACAACCACGCCCTATTTTGAACCCGACCTTCGAGCGCATGACTCGTTGGTCGGGTTTTCTTTTACCCACTGGAAACATGTTCACCTTCACATGTATTTTGGAGAAAAACACCATGTCCAACAAGAACCTTCCTCCCATCAACATACCCAAGGATGAACTCAAGGTGATCATCACGCATGACAAGGAGCGTTTCTCAAAAGGCCACCTTACGCCGCTCCGGGCAGTTCGCCTGAAATGTCTGGACTGTTGCGGAGACAGCTCCAAAGAGGTTGAGGCGTGCTCTGCTGTATCCTGCCCTCTGTGGTGGTATCGGAAAAGCCCTTCAAGCCTTGATGCTCCGGAGGCCAGGAAGCAATCAAAATATCCTACGGCTGCTCAGGCCATCAAAGCGATGTGCAAGGAATGCTGCGGGGAAGATCTCAAGGGCTGCGACATGGACGAATACAGCTGGTGCCCCCTGCTCCAATACAAGAAGCAGAAGGCAGCCAAACGCCCTGTTCTCAGCGAGGCCGAACGCGCGCGACGGTCTGAGCGAATGAAGGCTGTTCTTGCTCGGAAAGCCAGTTAAGGTGAACACCAAATGCCCCGAAAGAAGTTTTCCCGACCCAATAGTCGGGTTTCTTTTTTCGGGGCATTTTTTCTTCAACAACACACCACTGGAGGTTTTGTTACGAACACCCCGACTTCCATCCCCCCGATGCCGGAGAAGCTGACCGACTTCCGGGTCTTCCTCACGCTTGTCTGGCGGCACCTGAACCTTCCCGACCCCACCCCCATTCAGCTCGACATCGCCCTGTACCTCCAGCATGGGCCGAGGCGAAAGATCATCGAAGCCTTCCGAGGCGTGGGCAAGTCGTGGATTACGGCGGCCTATGTCGTCTGGCGGCTGCGCCGGAACCCCAACCTCAAATTCATGGTGCTGTCCGCATCGAAAGACCGCGCCGACAACTTCACGACGTTCTGCATGAGGCTCATCAATGAAATCCCTATACTTCAATGCCTCATCCCCCGTGCCGACCAGCGGTGCTCGAAGCTCTCGTTCGACGTCGGCCCCGCCCGTGCCGACCATGCGCCGAGCGTCACGTCGAAAGGCATCTTCTCGCAGATCACGGGCGGACGCGCCGACGAGATCATCAGCGATGACGTCGAGGTACCGAACAACAGCTTCACCCAATCCATGCGGGACAAGCTCTCGGAAGCGGTCAAAGAGTTCGACGCCATCCTGAAACCCGGCGGCACCATCACGTATCTCGGCACCCCGCAGACCGAACAATCCCTCTACAACCAGCTTCCCGACCGTGGGTATGCCGTCCGCGTATGGCCCGCACGGTATCCGTCAGATGACCAGCTCATCAACTACGGCAGCGAACGGCTGGCCCCATTCATCCTCAAGCGACTTGAAGACTCCCCTACCCTTGTCGGGCGCACCACGGACCCGCGCAGGTTCTCGGACGACGACCTCCTCGAACGCGAACTCTCGTATGGGCGCAGCGGGTTCCAGCTCCAGTTCATGCTCGACACCCGGCTCTCCGACATGGAGAAGTATCCCCTCAAGCTCGGGGATCTGATTGTCATGTCGTGTTCGGCTACCGACGCCCCGGAGAAACCCATATGGGCTGCGGGCACCACAAACATCCTGAACGACGTCCCCTGCGTCGGCCTGAACGGGGACAGCAGGTACTATGGCCCCGCTTTCCTCCACGGCACATGGCTCCCGTACACAGGTTCCGTCATGGCGATTGACCCGGCTGGACGAGGCAAGGACGAAACCGCCGTGTGCGTCGTGAAGATGCTCAACGGCTACCTGTACGTCACGGCAATGCGGGCCTATCAGGAAGGCTACAGCGAGGCCACCCTCTCCTCCATCGTCCAGCTTGCCAAGCAGCAATCCGTCAACCATGTCATCATCGAGGCCAACTTCGGGGACGGCATGTTCACCAAGCTCATCAGCCCATACTTCACCAAGACACACCCCTGCCGCATCGAAGAGGTCAAGCACAGCAAGCAAAAGGAAGCACGGATCATCGACACCCTCGAACCCGTCATGAACCAGCACAAGCTCGTCATCGACAAGAACCTCATCCTTTGGGACTACAACCTCTCCACTAAGAACCTCCCCCCTGAGACGGCCCTCAAGTACCAGCTCATGTACCAGATGAGCCGGATTACCAGAGACAAGGGGAGCCTTGCCCATGACGACCGCCTCGACAGCCTTGCTATGGCGGTCGGGTATTGGGTCGAACAGATGGGACAGGATGTGGACAAGAGGATGCTCCTCCGCCAAGACCACCTTATGCTGGAGGAGATGAAGGCATGGGAAGGCAATGCGAAGGGGGTGAACGTGAAGATCGGAATTACGAACAACCCCGCACTCTCGGAGATGCTGTTCACTTTCCACGGCACGGTCGTCAAAGGAAATGATGATACAGGTGGGCATCAGCACTATAAAAGATTAAGAAACTGGACTGGTGGGGGGAGGGGTACGAGGAAGATCCTCCGGTAGAACGTGAGGGGAGGGGGAGCATGTAGACCTCCCTCTACCCCTTCGGGGAAGACCTCCCTTCTAGGGTCATTTTCTAACATGCTGATTTTATTAAGATGGAGGATCTGTGATCCATGATCATGCTGATTTTCTAACTAGTTGAAATCATTATGATTGATGATATTGATAGAATATTCTATTTATTCAATATCGAAAGATAGTTGGAATTAGGTTCCACCTTCGGAGAGAGCGAAAAGGAATTTTGACAAGAAGCTACTTTCAGTATCTTAAAAAATCTTACGTTACCCTAAAGAACCGAACGTGGGACTTAAACAAAGAGATCTAATTTAGATCA
>ENA-UERZ01000183-UERZ01000183.1-human-gut-metagenome-genome-assembly--contig:-NODE-183-length-72557-cov-12.529305_pt1 | contig 72557 bp, 64 predicted proteins | sample MGYA00242997_ERZ507998 | MGnify/ENA primary metagenome ERZ507998 (study PRJEB26167, sample SAMN06115470) | human gut metagenome | host: Homo sapiens | place: China:Henan | collected 2016-06-23... | reverse complement strand
GCCATACAGGGAACCCAGTGTCAGGGCATTGAAGAAGTGCTGGAAGAACATGTCCAGACTCATAGTGCCTGCCTTATTCGTTGAAAATCCTTGGAATCCGTAAATCCTTCCGCCTGGGAGGAACCCTCCCGAATGAGGCCGGGGACGGCAAAAAAGGCGGGGAGGAAAGCGGAACTTTCCTCCACCGCCATGGACAGGGGGGCTTATTCGGGGACGATTTCGCCGAGGTAGATGCGCTTCCCGTTCTCGTACTTGAGGATGCCGACAGGGATTTCGGCATCATGGTTCGCGTTGAGGGTCATGATTCCTACAGGGGTGGCGAGGCCCTTCGTTTCGGCGAGAGCCTTGGTGACGGCTTCGCGGTCGGCCTTTCCGGCACGCTTGAGGGCGTCGATGATCATGTCGTAGCAGGTGTAGCCGAGGGTGGCGTTCACGTTGGGGTCCTTGTTGGGGAAGTTCTTCTTCCACGCTTCCGTGAAGGCCTTGGCCTGATCGTTCATGTCCTTCATGGTCATGTCATAGGGGAACGCCGTCTGCATGAAACCTTCGGCGGCCTTGCCGGCGATCTTGACGGTGTCGGGGTTATCCATGGCGTCGCCGCCCATGAGCACGAAGGTCGCGCCGAGTTCGCGGGCCTGCTTCATGATGATGGCGCCTTCAGCGAAGTAGGCGGGCATGAAGACGATGTCGGGTTTCTTGCTGATGAGCTCGGTGAGCTGGGCGGTGAAGTCCTGGTCGCCGGAGCTGTACTTCATATCGGCAACGAGTTCGCCGCCGAGCTTCTTGTAGGACTTCTTGAAGAAGTTGGAGAGGCCCACGGCGTAGTCGCTGACCACGTCGGTGAGGACGGCGGCCTTCTTGTAGCCGAGGGTCTTGTAGGCGTAGGCCGCGGCGGCGGCTCCCTGATAGGGGTCGATGAAGCAGGCGCGGAAGTAGTACTTCTTGCCCTGCGTCACGAGGGGGTTGGTGCTGGAAGTGGCGAGGACGGGCACCTTGGCGCGTTCGGCGACTTCGCCTCCGGCGAGGCTGAGGGAGGAAGCATACGTACCGATGATGGCCGTCACATTGTCACGCTCGGCAAGGCGCTTCACGGCGTTGGCGGCTTCGACCTTGTCGGACTTGTTGTCGACGACGACCAGTTCGACGGGGCGGCCGAGGACGGTGGGCGTGATCTTGTGCGCAAGCTGGATGCCTTCAAGTTCAAGCTGCCCGGCGAAGGCGTTCTGTCCGGTCAGAGGCATGTAGACGCCGATCTTGATGGGATCTTCCGCTTTGGCGGGGGTGGCGAACCCCATGCTCAGAGTCATACAGGCAAACGCGCTCAAAAGAGTGCCGTGTTTCATGCTTCCATCCTCCAACTGTAAGATTGTTATTGAAGCAGCCTCTAAACAATAGATAAAACCTGGTGCAGAGGATTACTGCTGAACAGGCACTATCTCGAAAAGGAAATCCGGCGAACGTTGCGTGTACTAAAGAAACGCAGTATGCCGGAAATACCACACAGGATAGATAATGAATAATATAACAATCTGTGGATGTAATGCATTAACTACCGATTGCGCGATGGTTCAGTTCATACAGAAACTATTTTCTTTGTCAAGAATAAAGATAAAGTATTTTTTTTGATAAAAAATCCATTCTGTATATGTTTCATTGTTTGAATAAACAGCAAAAGACGTCTATCGTGTTACATAAGAATTTTCATGAAACATTTTCAATATGGAAGCAATCAGCATGATGAAATAAAGAAAAGAGCTAAATTGATTGCTCAAACGTAAAGAAGGCATACTATAGATTGTGCACTCAACTTTCATGATTTACAGTGCCTGAATGTTTGCATTCCTATCTGGTTCAAAGAAAAGATGTTGTTTGTTTATTCAATGGAATATGGTAGATATAAAATGTCATATTACATTGAAATCATAAATATATTTTTGAAAAAACGTGTTACGGGAGGATGCAAAAAAAAACGGCATGTCCAAAGAACATGCCGTGTGCCGTAACGCGGGAAGAACCGTATCAGCTTCGATCCGCCGTCAGCAGGAATACCGCCGAGATGACCAGCGCGCTGCCCGCCCACCCGTAGGCGGAGAAGTTTTCATTCCAGAACAGCCAGACCCAGAATGTCGCCAGCACGGGCTCGATGTTCCCGATGATGGCGGCCTTGACTTGATTGATGCTCTGGAGGCTCCGCCCGTAGGCGAGGTAGGCCCCATAGTTCGTGACCACGCCGAGGGCCAGCAGGTTGGCCCACGCCGTCCACGAGCGGGTGGGGGCGAAATCCACGAAGGGGAATAGGGCGAGCGCGCCTCCGAGCAGCATGTAGGCGTACAGGGTGGCGGTGGAGTAGCGGGGCTGCCACCAGACATAGAAGGGAAAATGCGAGGCGTAGCAAAGGCCGGATATGAGCCCGCAGACGATGCCGAGCACGGACGGCTCGGCGTTCAGGCTTCCGCCGGAAAAGCACACCAGCGCCGTTCCGAAGAGGGCCAACGCCAGAGCGATGCCCTTACGGGAGGAGAAGCTCTCATGGAACAGGATGCGGGAGAATACGGCCACCCATGCGGGAGCCGTATACAACAGCACCATCGCCATGGCGGCTCCGCTCAGCTGGATGGAGATTTGCAGCGAACTGAAAAACACGCTGATGCTCAACACACCGAAAAGGCAGAAGAACAGCGCGTGCTTTACAGGGATGCGCGCCCCGCCGCAGATGCCCGTTTGGGCAAAAAAGCAGATGCCGCCGAGCAGGGCGCGCCAGAAGGCCACCTCCAGCGGCGCAAGGCCTTCTTCCATGCAGATTTTGGAAAAAGGGCCGATGAGCGACCACAGGACGGCGGCGGCGAGCACATACAGATAGCCCGTCATCTGTTTCGGATCCTTTGCCATAAACGTTTTCCTCCAGAGGGTCGGCGGTTCCGCGCGGGGCTTGGCTGCGTTCCACCCCGGCCTGAATGCTATTCTATGATGAAGGATTCCGCGTGCGAGGGGTTCGCATACTGGCCGAAACGCTTGACGGTCAGGGCAAGGGCTTCTTCAAGCTTGGATCTGGCGGAGAAGGAGAACACGACCGTCAGGCAGGAGCGGGTTTCCTGCGTGATCATGGCGCGGGTAGAGTCGCTGGTGGGGCTTCCGAACGCGCCTTCCCCGTCTGCGAGCAGGGGCATGTTTTCGAGCGCGATGTCGTCCTTGCCGATGCCCGGATACACCTCCCCGGCCTTGCCCAGACGGAAAACGATGTCCGCACCGATGCGGGCCGTATCGTAAGAGCCGAGGGAGAAACCCGTTTCGAGCGAGACAAGGTTGTTGGCGTCCACGACGCTGTTGATCTGGTAGAGGGCCTTGCCCTGGCGCACCCGGCGGTACAGCGATTCGGACGAAACGCGGAAGCGTCCGGGGTCCTTGCCGAAGGCCTTGTACGCCTTCCGGGATTCGTCGAGGTTGGGGATCTGGGCCAGCGGCGTGGTCTCCAGCATGGTTTTGAGGTACGGGGCAACCTCGTTTTCGAGGCAGGTCCAGAGAGAGTCTTCGCGGGCGCGTACGTCCGCCGTGTAGATGAAGCAGCCCAGACGCGCTTCGGGCCACGCGCCCTTGATGGATGGATCGATGGTGACGTTGAGGGCCGACATGTCCGCTCCTTGTGCAATGGGGATTGCCGAGGGCGAAACGGCCGTCTCGTCCTCATGCCGGAACGGACAATATCACGGGCGGGTCCGGGAGTCTTGTTCCGGACTCCTGTTTTTTTGTTCCAATCGCGTTTGCCTCCGGTAGGCGGCGGGCGTCAGGCCGGTCAGGCGCTGCATGGCGCGGGTGAGCGCGCTTTGATCGGCGTACCCGGCCCGCAGCGCCAGATCCGCAATCGGCAGATCCGATTCCGCCAGCCATTTCCGCACATGCCCGATACGGCGTTCCGCCAGCCATGCCTGCGGGCTGAGGCCCCATTCGGAGCGGGACAGTGCGTGCAGCCTGCTTGGGCTGATGCCGATGCGCCGGGCCATTTCGCCCACAGTCCACGGCGCGCCGGGGTGGGCATCGATCAGCCTTTCCAGTACGGCGAGCCGGGAAGGGCGGCATACCGGGCGCTCAAGGAAGGAATTGAGGAGCAGGGGCATCCAGCATTGCGTGGTGCCCGGCTGTGAAAAGCGGTCTCTGGACAGCTCCGCGAACCCGATCAGGTGTCGGGTGGCTTCGGAAACGGGAAGAAAGATTTGTTCCGCCAGTTGTTCCGCCGCAGGGACGCCGCATTCGGCAAGATCGCAGTTGACGATAAGAAAGGCGTTCGAGACGGTCGCCAGCTGCGAATGCGGGACGCCGGGCGCGACGAACGCCGCGCAGAAGGGGGTAAGCCTGCCTTCCGCGCCGCCGATGGAGATTTCCAGTTCACCGGCGATGGGCAGGACAAACTGCGCGTGGGGGTGCCGCTCGTTGTTGCGTTCCCCCTCGTAGCTCAAGAAATCGATCCGGATGGACATGGCCCGCCTCGCAATGGATGCCGAAAAAGATGCGCCGTTTTCCGCAAAGGATTGTCCGTGCGGCGCATACGGCACCTTATAAGCCCAAAGCCTCCGGGCTTACAAGGCCGGGCCCCATCCGGGAGGCGGCATCCGGACGCGTAAGGGAAACCTGAATAAGGCCGGGAGGGGTATCAGCGGATATGCAGTTTCCGGACGGCCTCCCATTTCTGGTGTTCGGAAACATGGCTGAAATCCCTCGACGGGTGGTGGCAGTGCCAGATACGGACATCCGGGCGATCTGTGAAGACATATGCGCAGAGGCCGGGAGCAAGCATGGTGATGCCGCTTTCGGGGGACAGCCAGTGTTGTTTGAATAAGGTCAAGCCCCAGACGATCACGAAATCAGGCTTCAGGACGTCGAGCATGGCAAAGAACGCCCCGCGTCCGAGCGCGATTTCTTCAGGCGTGGCGCGGGACCGGTTGCGGTGCGTTTCCGTTTCCATGTGCTGGAAGAATACGCCGTAAGCCACGGTATCCCACACCGCGTTGGACCCACCGTAAGCGTTCCCGGTGAGCATGGCGGAGATGTTGCGGATGTAGCGGACCCAGTGGTTGCCGTTGCCTTCGGCGGCGTCTTGGAGCGCCCGGCGCACGACCCCGTCAGTGTACGTTCTGTCGGCTCCGTCCGGCGCCGTGCCGTGGTTGGCTTCGCCGATCATGAGGATACGCGGGCTGGCGTCGGCGTAGCCGTCCCCCACGTAGGGGAGGAAATGGATGGCTTGGGTTTCTTGCAGATGCTGCCTGAACGTGTCCGTAGCTGTGGTCATGGGACCCCTCCGGCGGTTTGCGCCGCCTTGAAATCGGCGGCCTTTTCCTACCCGTACACGCCGGGGCTCGGGGAAGACAATGATTGAAATCACGTTGTTCCGCGCCAAAACCCGGGAAAGCCCGTTTGCCGCCGCGGATACCGTATTGGAAGCCGTACGATCGCATATCATGCGTTGACTTTAACGGGAGAGTTGTTTAGGGATCCCCCCGGAAGCTGCGAAAGCGGCATTTCCACATCTCGCCAAGGAGGAAAAGCATGTCGTCCGACAGTAGTCACAGTTGCCCGTCAACTGATAGTGCCACAGCAACCGCTGCCGGCGTGCTTCTCCTGGCCTTCTGACGAGTCCGGGGCGCACCCCCGGCGGCTCAGGAGGTTTCCATGCCCTTCTTCTCTCCGTATTCGTATGCGGGCGGCGTCTCGCGTGCCCTTGTCCGTTTTTTTCGGGAATCCCAGCTCCCGGCGTCTTTACTTGCGCCTTTCGGCTGTCTCCGTATGGCCGGGGCTTTCTCCCTTCGCCCGTCCTTCTCGCGGCGCACCCTCTTCGGATTGCGCCTTTCTCCTCACGAACGCGGTCGTTAACCGCCGTTCGTCTCTTGCCGTGCCCTTTTCAGGGCTTCTCACTCAGCGTTGCATGAGGCTGCGCTCCGTCGCCGCTTCGTTTTATCAATGACAACATCGGAGGTGTCTTGTGGACATTGCCTGTTGCCGCAGGCTGTTCGCCGGGAACCCCGCCGCTCATGCGGCTTTCGTTCCCTGCGCGTGGAAAGGCTGCCCTGCAGCCGTGATTCGGAGTCACCGTCGGATCGGTTCCCGCCTGATCCGAAAAGCATTCATGAGGTTGAAACTATGATTAAAAAGCAGCTCGAAACGGAAAATGACCTGAACGTCACGCAGGAGGTCCGCGGACTTGCCGCCCGCCCCGCGTCCGCCCGGCTTCTTGAGGCGGCCCGCCAGACGCCGCAAGAGGTCTTTGCAGCCTACGAAACGACGCCCCAAGGACAGCCCCGGTCCGACATCATGCGGGCGCTGTTCGGACGGAACGAGCTTGCCCGCAAAAAGGCGGACTCCATCCTGAAGCGTCTGTTCAAAGCCTTCATCAACCCGTTTACCGTCGTTCTCATTGTTCTGGCGGTCATTTCCTTCATCACCGACTACGTCATCGTCGAGCCGGAGGATCGCGATCTCACCGCCGTTCTCATCGTCGGCATCATGGTTTTCATCAGCGGCACGCTGCGGTTTGTGCAGGAAGTGCGCTCGGGCAACGCGGCGGAACGTTTGCAGGCGATGGTCAAGACCACCATTGCGGTCTTGCGTGACGGCGAGAGCCGGGAACGCCCCATTTCGGAGCTTGTTGTGGGCGACGTGATCCGGCTCGCCGCGGGCGACATGATCCCCGCCGATGTGCGCATCGTCGAAACCAAGGACCTTTTCGTCAGCCAGTCATCGCTGACCGGCGAGAGCGAACCGATGGAAAAGTGGACCGCCGCGCAGCCGCAGACGGGCGGCAATCCGCTGGAATGCAACAATCTCGCGTTCATGGGCAGTACTGTGGTCAGCGGTTCGGCTCTGGCCCTCGTGATCGCCGTGGGCAAGGATACGCTGTTCGGGGCTTTGGCCCGGCGCGTTGCGGAAACGCGCGTCCGCACGAATTTCGAGAAGGGCGTGAACGCCGTATCGTGGGTGCTCATCCGGTTCATGGTGGGCATGGTTCCGGTGGTGCTCTTCCTCAACGGCTTTACGAAAGGCGACTGGGTGCAGGCAGCGTTGTTCGCACTGTCCGTGGCCGTGGGCCTGACCCCGGAAATGCTGCCCATGATCGTGTCCGCCAACCTCGCCAAGGGCGCGGTCGCCATGTCCCGGAAAAAGGTCATCGTAAAGCATCTCAATGCGATCCAGAATCTCGGGGCCATGAACATCCTGTGCACGGACAAGACCGGGACCCTGACGCAGGATCGCATCGTGCTGGAATATCCGCTCGACGTGCACGGCAATGTGGATGAGCGTGTCCTGCGCCACGCCTTCCTGAACAGCTACCATCAGACCGGCCTGCGCAACCTGATGGACGAAGCCATCGTGGATCACGCCTACGAGACGAACATGCTCCCGCTGTGGCAGGATTACCGGAAGGTGGACGAAATCCCGTTCGATTTCACCCGGCGGCGCATGAGCGTGGTTGTGGCGGACAAGGTAGGCAAGACGCAGATCATCACCAAGGGCGCGGTGGAGGAAATGCTCTCCATTTGCAGCTACGCGGAATACAAGGGGAATGTGGAGCCGCTCACCAGCGCGTTGAGCGAGGAGATCCTCGCCACGGTGCGGCGGTACAACGAGGCCGGGCTGCGCGTCATCGCCGTGGCCCACAAGACGAATCCGATGGTCGCCGGAGCGTTTTCCGTGGCGGACGAGTCGGACATGGTGCTCATCGGGTATCTCGCCTTCCTCGATCCCCCGAAGGATTCCGCGGCGGCTGCCGTTGCCGCGCTGAAGGAGTACGGCGTCGCGGTCAAGGTGCTGACCGGGGACAACGACGCGGTGACGCGCAGCGTGTGCGGGCAGGTGGGGTTGCGGTCCCATTCCCTGCTGCTCGGTTCGGATGTGGAGGCGATGGACGACGCGGCGTTGCGCGCGGCGGCGGAGCGTACGGACATTTTCGCCAAGCTGACTCCGCAGCAGAAAGCGCGCATTGTGACGTGCCTGCGCGAGAACGGGCATACCGTGGGTTTCATGGGCGACGGCATCAACGACGCGGCGGCGATGAAGGCTTCGGACGTGGGGATTTCGGTGGATTCCGCCGTGGACATCGCCCGCGAATCCGCTGACATCATCCTGCTGGAAAAGGATTTGATGGTGCTGGAGCAGGGCGCGATCGAGGGCCGCAGGATCTACGCCAACATCATCAAGTACATCAAGATGACGGCAAGCTCCAACTTCGGCAACATGTTCTCGGTATTGGCGGCGAGCGCGTTTCTGCCGTTCCTGCCGCTGGCCCCGCTGCAGATCCTCGTGCTGAACCTCATCTACGACATTTCGTGCACGGCCATGCCGTGGGACAACGTCGATGCGGATTTCCTGAAGCAGCCGAAGACATGGGACGCTTCATCGATCAGCCGGTTTATGATCTGGTTCGGGCCCGCCAGTTCGGTATTCGACATCACGACGTTCGTTCTGCTGTATACCTACATCTGCCCGCTGGTGTTCGGGGGGGCGTATGAGACGCTGGACGCGGGAATGCAGGTCGCGTTCGTGGGCCTCTTTCAGGCCGGGTGGTTCGTGGAATCGCTGTGGACGCAGACGCTGGTGCTCCATATGCTGCGTACGCCCAAGGTTCCGTTCCTGCGCAGCCGGGCCTCGTGGCAGGTGACGGGGCTGACTTCGCTCGGGATTCTGGCGGGAACGTGCATCCCGTTTACGACAGTCGGCGGGGCTCTCGACATGATGCCGCTTCCGGGCGCGTTCTTCCCGTGGCTGTTCGCCACGCTTGCGGCCTACATGCTGCTGACGACCACCCTTAAGGGCATCTTCACCAAAAAGTACGGTGAACTGCTGTAAGCAAAAACGGCTGACGGTGCGGAGGAATCCCCGCCTCAGCCGGAACGACCTCCCTCCGCGCCGCCTCCCCATCAGCCAAAAGTCTTGGGAAGGAGAGAGGAGGGGACCGGGGGAGGGGAGGACGGCCGGATGGCGGCTCCCCCTCCCCGGTATACTCATTCCCCCAGCTTTTCAGACAATAGGCGCCCCGTTTTCGAGACAGGGGCAAAGCGTGAAATGCGTGTGGAAGGCCTTCTTGATCAGCTTGTGGCTGCGCCCGATCTCTTCGATTTCGATGGGGCAGACCTCGGAAGCACGAAGGCACAGCTCCAGTTCCCCGTCCGGCGTGCGCCCGAAACGGGCCGAACGGATGATCTGGCGGTGGCTTTTGTCCATGCGCTCCGCAAGGGTCAGGAACAGGGACAGCAGGCGTACCTCTTCCCGGATGCCCTCATCAAGCTGGAGGAACAGCGGGATTTTCTTGGAGGGCCGCTTACGGTGGAAGAACGCCAGCGCCGCTATGAGCTCGATTTCGCGTTCCGTGAAACCGAGCAGTTCCGTATTGCGGATCAGATAGTGGCTGTGCGCGTTGTGGTTCGCAAAGGAAATGAAGATCCCGATGTCGTGCAGCAGGGCGGCATAGTACAGCAGCTCGCGCGATACGGGCGGGGCGTCGTGCAGCCCGATGGCCCGCGCGCTGTCGAACAGTTCAAGGGCCAGCTTCGCGATGTGCCGGGAATGTTTTTCCTCGAAGCGGCAGAACCGTGCCAGCTGGAGGACGCTTTCCTCGCGGGCGGAGAGGCGGGAACCGGCCTTCTGCGGATGCGTCCGCATGAGGTAGTCGACGAGGATGCCGTTTTGCAGGTTGCGGTTGCTGATGGTCACGCTCTCGAATCCCTGCTCCTCCATGATGGTCTGGAGGATGGCCGCGCCCGCGATGATCACGTCGGCCCGGTTGGGATTGATGCCCGGAACGGATTTACGCTCCTCAAGGGTGCGGGAACACAGTTCCTTGACCGCGCGGCGCAGTCCGTCATAGCTGAGGACATGCTTGGAAGCCGTTGAGGGTTTGCCCGTGCGCGCGGCGTCCTGCTGCTCCAGTGCGGCGGCGATTTCCGCGAGGTTCTGGGCCGTACCTGAGCTGGCGACGGCTTCGGGGATCTCGAAACCCGCGATGCGCTGGAAGGAGTGCAGGGCCTCGTTGCGGACGTAACGTTGCAGCGCCGCGTAGGTATAGGCGGAAACCGGCCCTTTGTTGTCCTCAAAGAACAGGTTGGTCAGGCGCACGCAGCCGAGCTTGAGCGAATCGAGGTTCACGTAGGACTGGGAATCGCCCACGATGAGCTCGGTGCTGCCGCCGCCGATGTCGATGAACAGCCGAAGGCTTTTGCTGTGCTCCAGCCCGCTGGAAACCCCAAGATAGATGAGGCGCGCCTCTTCGCGGCCCGATACGACCGTGAAGTCTATCCCGGTCTTTTCCTGCACGCGGCGGATGAATTCGGGGCCGTTGACGGCGTCGCGTACGGCCGCCGTGGCGATGGCGATGATTTCCGTCGTCTCATAGACCGCGCACATTTCCGCCAGCCCGCGCAGCACCGCGATGGTGCGGGCCATCGTCTCTTCCTGAAGGCGGTTGTGGGTGAATCCGCCTTCGCCGAGCCGGACCATGTGCTTGACCTGATTCAGGATCGTCGTGGATCCGTCCGCATGGACGCGGACGAGCAGCAGGCGGACCGAGTTGCTACCGAGATCGATGATGCCGATGGCTTTTTCCGTCCGCTCTAGTTCCCCTGGCATACGCATTCCAGCTCCCGTCCGAAGACGTGCATGAACAGATCGCCCTTTTTGATGACGCGTTTCATTTCCGCGGAGCAGTCTCCGGAGCACTGGACGGCGATGATAACCTTACGCTTCTTGACGGCGACGGCAAGGTTCCCGACGACGCCCGTGTGGGTGTAATCGAGCGCGTCCGCGATGCGGAGCAGGGACGCCGCCTTGCGCAGCGCCTTCCGGTCGCTTTTTTTCAGGGCGTCGAAGCGGGCGTGCCGGCGCGAGGGCCACGCCTTGCGGTGGTAGCGGGCGAGCAGGGCGACCCACGGGCGATCGTCCTCGTGGATGTTCAGGCTGAGATCTTCCTCAATGAGGCGCATACTGATTTTATGATGCCCCTTGCGGCCTTCGGCGAACCCGATGTCGTGCAGCTGCGCCGCGAGGTGGAGCCTGTGCCCCCAGACGTCGTCGAGCCCGTGGAGCTCGGCGAGATCTTGAAACAGGGTCGCCGCGATGGCGGCCACACGCTGCCCGTGCGTCAACGAATCGGCCATAACCGGCGATTCGGGCATGACCGCCGTGGTGAGGGGCGTCTCTTCGGCGAGTTCAGCCGTTTCGGCGGCGGGGGCGGAGCAGGTTTCCGGGCACGGTTCGGAGCAGGGGGCGGACAATGCCGGAGCGGGGTCATAGGCTTCCGGGGCGGCGGTTACGAGTTCCGCCACGGCTGCGGGTTCCGGGGCGGATTCCTGTACCGGTTCGGGCTGGGCCCTTTGGGGCTTCTTGCGGGCGGGCCTTGGCTTGGGCTGCGATTCTCCGGCGGGGGCGTTTTTCGCGGTTCTGGCGGGGCGTTTCGCCGGGGTCGCTTTGGGTTCGGCCTGCGGTTCCTGCAACTGGTCTTCCGTATGTATGGTCATGGTTTTTCCTTTTGAGCGTTTGAGGATCAGACACACTCCCGGCTGCGGCGCATCATGATTTCCTGTGCGTTGACGGGTTCTTCTCCCTTGCCGGGCTTGATGCGGCAATAGGTGCCGTCTTCCTGAAGTCGCCACGTCTGCTGATTGTCGCGGAGGTGTGTTTCCAAAATATCGTTGCGCAGGCACGCCCGCAATCCGGGATCGAGGATAGGGACAAGCACTTCAATGCGCCGATCAAGGTTACGGGGCATGATGTCGGCGCTGCCGATATAGAGGCGGCCTTCCCCATTGGCGTTGAACCAGTAGACGCGGGTGTGCTCCAGGAAACGCCCGACGATGGACGTCACCTCGATGTTGTCGCTGATGCCCTTCACGCCGGGGCGCAGGCAGCAGATGCCGCGCACCTGGAGCCGGACGCGCACGCCCTCCATGGAAGCCCTGTACAGGGCCCGGATAACGTGTTTATCCACCAGCTGGTTGCATTTGAAAATGATTTCGCCGTTTCCATTTTGCTGGTGCAGGGCCGTTTCGCGCTGGATCATATCCAGCAGGGAGCGGCGCATGGACAGCGGGGAGACGAGCAGTTCCCTGTATTGCTCGCGGTGGGCGTATCCGGTCATGACATTGAAGAGATCGGTGACGTCCGCGCAGATGTTCGGGTTGGCGGTGATCAGCCCCATGTCGGTGTACATCTTGGCGGTGGAGGGGTTGTAGTTTCCGGTGCCGATGTGCACGTAGCGGGAAACCCCCTCCGGTTCGCGCCGGACCACGAGGCAGAGCTTGGCGTGTATCTTCATGCCGACGAGCCCGTAGACTACGTTGACGCCCGCCTTCTCCATCTCTTCGGCCCACGTGATGTTGCGTTCCTCATCGAAACGGGCTTTCAGCTCGACCACGGCGGTGACCTGCTTGCCGGAGCGCCGGGCTTCGATAAGGGCTTTCACGATGGGCGAAGCGTTGCCCACGCGGTAGAGCGTCTGTTTGATGGCGATGACGCCGGGGTCCTCGCTGGAGCGGCGGATGAAATCCAGAACCGGGGTGAAACTGTCGTAGGGATGGAAGAGGAAAACATCCCTGCTCTGGATGTGCGCGTAGATGTCGCCTTCCTGAAACACGCTCGGCGTACGCCCGTAAAAGGGGGATTCTTTCAAGCCCGGCCTGTCCACGCCGTAAAGGGCCATGAGTTCGGAAAAGGCCAGCGGCCCCTTGACCCGGTAAATCTGGAACGGCTGCATCCCCAGCCGCTCGGTCAGGAACGCGCTGAGTTCCTTGGCCGTGCCGTGGGCTATCTCAAGGCGCACCACGTCGCCGAAGCGGCGCTGTTCCACCAGATCCTTGACGGCTTCCAGCAGATCGTCGGCTTCGTCCTCCTCGATCTCCACGTCGGTATTGCGCGTGATGCGGAACAGCCCGGCGTTGACGACAGTGTTGCCGGGGAACAGCGCGCCGAGGTATTCGGCGATCAGATCTTCCAGCAGGATGATGTCGCTGTCACGGACGTTGGCGTTGAAGCCGAGCGAGGCATAGGTTTTGGCCTCCTTGTTCCGGGGGATGAAGACGAAGCGGGAGATGTTGTTGGGGCACTTCAGGCGGGCGAACCGGGTGACGCCGTCACGGCTGCGCAGCTGGATGATGAAGTTGAGGCTGGTATTGGAAATCGTGGGGAAGGGGTGGCCCGGATCGATGGCCTGCGGGGTTAGGATGGGGTAGATTTCGTTCCTGAAGTAGCCGTCGAGGAACTTGCGCTGCTTTTCCGAGAGGTCAGCATAGCGCATCAGGCGTACGCCCTTGTCGTGCAGCTGCGGGGCCAGCCGCTTGCGCCAATGCTCCTGGGCGCGGGAAACCAGAATAAGCACCTTGCGCCGGATTTCGGCGAGCTGTTTGGCGGGCGTCATGCGGTCCGGCGACGAGGACACGGCCCCGCTGCGGTACTGGCGATAGATGTTCGCCACCCGGACCATAAAGAATTCATCGAGGTTGTTGTAGAAGATGGAGAGGAATTTAAGCTGCTCAAGGAGCGGGAGACCGGCATCCGTGGCTTCGTCGAGCACTTTCGCATCGAAGTCCAGCCAATTGATTTCCCGGTTCAGGTACAGGTTGGGGCAGGCCAGTTCACTGATTTCCTCTGTGGCGCACAGTTGCTCCGGGTACCCTTCGGAATCTTTGGAAACCACGATCGCTCCTCCTTCGCATGACGGCATGGATGCAGGTCTTGTAGCAGGCGGGCCCTGGAAGTATGTTACAGTAGTATGACGATTGTGTGAAAAAAGTCCAGAGTATAAGAAGGTTGAAAAATATCAGTCGATTCCGACACGGCTGACGGAATTTTTTCTCCACTTCGGCAAGAGGTTGCTGAAGAGAGGGGGGGAAAGGGGGCCAAACGGCGGCGGGACCTCTTTCGGCAATCCGGAAGCCCTTGCCGAAAGAGGGGATTCGTGGGATGGTCAAAGAATATGTTTGTCTGCCTGAAGAACTTTTCCCCGCATGAGTGCGTTTGAGGAATGACGATGCAGCGACTGATACGGCACGGAGAGCGAAGGACGTTCGACACCGGCGTCTTGCGGGAAGGCGGGAACTGCCGGAGCGTCTTGTATGCCCTCGGCGTCTTGCTGGTCTGTCTGCTGGGGAGTTATCTTTTCCTCTTCCGTCTGGAACACGTCCGTGTGCTTCAGGAACGGGAAAAAGCCCGGTACGTCGTCGACAGCTACGCCACGAAGATCCAATACGTCGTCGCCAACGCCTTTTCGAGCGCCTATCTGGTGGAAGCCCTGCTGCGGCAGGGGGAGGGCCGGATCTCGGAGTTCTACTCCTACGCCGAAGAGTTGGTGAAGATGCACCCGAGCACCATCAACATCAATCTGGCCCCCCGCGGCGTCGTTACCAAAGTATACCCGTTTGAGCGCAACAAGAAGGCCATCGGGCACGATCTGTTCGCCAACCCCGAGCGTTCCCGCGAGGCGCTGCTGGCGCGGGATTCGGGCAAGGCCACCATTGCCGGCCCGTTCGATCTGATTCAGGGCGGCTACGCGATGGCGGTCAGGCTTCCCGTGTTCATGGGCGAGCCGGAAGGGGATATCACGGCCCAGGAGAAGTTCTGGGGGCTCATCTGCGTGACCTTCGCTTTTCCGGACGTGCTGGATCCGGTGAAACTCGAATACCTCGACAAGCAGAACTACGTGTACCAGCTTTCCCGCATCCACCCCGATACGGGGGACCGGATCGTGCTGTTGCGTTCCGCCGAAACGCTGATCGAGCCCGTGGAAAGGAAGGTGCACCTGCCCAATGCGGACTGGATCCTGAGCGTGACGCCCAAGGGCGGGTGGAACTGGAGCATCCGGTACGCTTCTTTCGGCATCGCCACCTTTATCAGCATCCTGTTCTCATGCGTGGTGGGTTTGGCCGTGGATCTTGCCCATCAAAAGAAGCGGCTGGAGTTGATGTCGGAGCACGATCCCCTGACGGGGCTTCCCAACCGCCGTGTCTTGTTCCGTGAACTGGAGAAGGCGATGGAGGCGAAGCGGCCCTTTGCGCTCTGTTACATGGATCTGGACGACTTCAAGCAGGTCAACGACACGTACGGCCATGATTGCGGCGACCAGCTGCTGAACGGGTTCGCGGAACGGCTCCAGAGCGCCCTGTCGACGGCGGGCACGCTGATCCGGCTGGGCGGCGACGAGTTCATCGCTATCCTGTACGGCGTCAGCGAGCGGTGCATTGCCGGAGAGCGGTTCCGCCGTATGCTGGAAGCCATCGGAAGCGAACCCTACCATCTTGAAGGCATAGACCTGAACCCCGCCGTGAGTATGGGGCTGGCGCTGTACCCCTCCGAGGCCGATTCCTTGGAAGCGCTGATGCGGCTGGCCGATGCCGACATGTACGAACACAAGAAGCGCCGCCGTTGCCGGAACGGGACTGAAACGTCCCCTTCGGCTGATGGGGCGTCTTGTGGTGCGGGCGTGTAAGTCTACTGTACTGTAGCTGGGAAGAATAATAAGATTTCTGGTGTGCCCTTGATTTTCGGCCCAAAATGATTATTACAGAAGTAGGAAGCTATAGCTTAATCATGGTAGTATCCTACGTTCGTCAGTAGTCTTCCTTCCCAAACGGGCTCCTCCGTTTCAGGAAGGTAAGCATACTGAAAGTTGAAGCGATTGGCCGTAGAAGCACTCCGGCTGGCCAGCCCGTTCCGGGCGGCTCCTCCCGCCGCTTCAATTTCTCCCTCCGCCTCTGCCACCGTGCACAGGGCGCTTGCTTATCGTCAACCATCTCTAAAGAGACCTCGTTAACCCTGTCCGCAGGGTGCTCTTGCCTTGTCGCTTTTTACGGGTGTGTTTCCCCTTTTGCCGTGAAGGAGTGGACATGAAGTTTCGTTTCGATAAGCCCACGTGCCAGAATATCAGAAAATCCCTGAGGAAAGAATGGATCGAGACCAACGGCCTCGGTGATTACGCTTCCAGCTCGCTCATCTGCTGCAATACGCGGAAGTATCACGGCCTGCTCGTGGCCGATCTGGAAAGCCCGGCGGGGCGGCATGTATTGCTGTCGTCTCTTGAGGAATCGTTGTTCGTGGGCGGGCGGGAACTGTGTTTTTCCTGCCGTAAGCACCCCGGCGTCTTTTATCCGCGCGGGAATGAGCATCTTGAGGAAATGGACGCCGGAGAATGGCCGGTGTTCCGTTACCGTTTCGGAGAGGTGACGCTCACGCGGGAATTGATGCTGATTCCCGGACACCGCTTGCTGCTCGTCAGGTATGAGGTGCGCGGCACCGCTCCCGACACGCCTCCGGTGGTTTTGCGCGTGAAGCCCTTGCTCGCCTTTCGCAATGCCCATGACCTCACCCGCGCGAATCCCGTGCTGCGTCCCGAAACGCTTTCGGCCCCCTCCGGGATCTGCCTGAGGCCGTATGAGGCATTGCCGCCCCTGTTCATGCAGGTGGAGGGCGGCTTCATCTTCAACGCCGCTCCCGACTGGTGCTTCAATGTGGAGTATTTGGTGGAGCGGGAGCGCGGCTTTGCCTATCAGGAAGATCTGTTTCAGCCGGGCCAGTTCGAGATCAGGCTTGTTCCCGGCAAACCAGTGTTCCTCACCGCTTCGACGGAGGCGCTCCAGACGGAGCACGGGCACAACGTCATCGGCGAGATCTGGCGGCGGGAAGTCGAACGCCGCATGGGGTTGGCGGCCTCCTCGGAGAGTCTGGAAGGCCATCTTGCCCGGGAAGGGGAGCGCTTTCTTGTCCGGAGGCCCGATGGAGGCCTTGCCGTGACGGCGGGCTACCACTGGTTCGGATCGTGGGGGCGGGATACGCTTATCGCGCTGCCCGGCCTGACCTTCTATGCCGGAAGGCCCGAAGAGGGCACGGACGTGCTGCTCGGCCTCGGTTCCGCCGTCAGGGACGGGCTCATCCCCAACGTCTTCTCCGCCGACGGCAACCACGCCTACAACTCGGCGGACGCCTCCCTCTGGTATGTCTGGGCCGTGCAGCAGATGCTCAAGGCGCTGCCGGATCGGAAGGGTTTGGTCCGTGAACGGTGCTGGCCGGTCATCAAGAACATCATTGAACACTACGGCGGCGGCAAAGTTCCTTTTGTGGCGCCGGACGCCGAGGGGTTCCTTTCCGTAGGGAACCCCGGAACCCAGCTCACATGGATGGATGCCGTCGCCAACGGTCGCCCGGTGACTCCGCGCCACGGTCAGCCCGTGGAAATCAGCGCCTTGTGGTACAACGCGCTGGCCTTTGCGGACAGCCTCGCCAAAGCGTTCGGCGAACCGGAATGGCGGCGGACGAAGCAGCTGGACGCCATGCGTTCCGTCTTTTTCAAGCGGTATTGGGTCACGGACGAGCGGGGCGACTACCTCGCGGACGTGTGGCGCGACGGCGGCGTGGAAACGTGCGTGCGCCCCAACCAGCTTTTCGCCCTTTCGCTTCCCTATCCGGTTCTGGACGAGGAGAGGTATGCTAGCGTGCTTTCCCGCGTGCGGCGGTGCCTGCTTACGCCGTACGGCTTGCGGACGCTGGCACCGAGCGCGCCCGGTTATCGTCCTCTGTATGAAGGCGGTCCCGCCGAACGCGATGAGGCCTACCATCAGGGCACGGTCTGGCCGTGGCTGCTGGGGGCGTACGGGGAAGCCGTATTGCGGGCGGCATGGGACGTGCCCGGCTCGGTGCGGGAGCTGCTGCGGACCATACGGCCCTTGTTCGCCCAGCACCTCGGCGACGCGGGGATCGGGTCCGTTTCGGAAATTTTTGACGGCGATCCCCCCCATCTTCCCAACGGCTGCATCGCTCAGGCTTGGAGCGTCGCCGAATGCTTGCGTTTGCTGCACTTGCTCAAGGAGGCCGCTCCCGGCATCTATGCCGAGTGGGAGGCCAACGCCCGGAAAGGAGGGAACTGATGCGCGTTCTGATGTTCGGCTGGGAATTTCCGCCCTACAAGAGCGGCGGCCTTGGGACGGCGTGCTACGGTATGGGCCGGGCGCTGGCGAAGAAAGGCACGGAAATCCTGTTCGTCTTGCCGCAGACCCCCTTGGACGCCCCGGTGCGGGTGGGGGAACGCCTGTCGCTGTGTTCGGCATCCGGCACGAGGGTGGAGCGTACGGCCCGGAACCTCAGGATCAATGAGGAAGTGCGGGAATTGTGGCGCGAAAAGCTGCACATCGAGCACGTGGACTCGTTGCTGCTCCCTTACGACACGCCGGAAAGCTATGACGAGCGGCGGCGTGAGCTGGAACGCCTCCAGTCGGTGAAACGGAACGCGGACGTTTTTTCTTCGACGCAGGAAACGATCCTGCGTCTGCACGGCGGCTACGGCCCGGATCTCATGAGCGAGGTCTATCGCTACGCTTGCGCGGCGGTGGCCATTGCCCGGAAGGCGCGTTTCGACGTCATCCACGTCCACGACTGGATGACCTATCCGGCGGGCATCCTTGTCCGCAAGCTGACGGGAACGCCGCTGGTGGCGCATATCCACGCGCTGGAGCACGACCGGAGCGGCGACAATATGAACCGGGACGTGGCGGGCATCGAGCGCGCGGGTCTTGAGGCGGCGGATCGCGTGGTGGCGGTGAGCCATTACACCAAGCGTCTGGTCATGCGGCAGTACGGAATTCCGGGGGACAAGATCGAGGTCGTGCACAACGCCGTTTCCCGCAGCGAGGCGGATCGCGTCTATGCGGTCCCGGAACGCTGCGCGCACGAGAAGCGGGTCCTGTTCATGGGGCGCGTCACGTTCCAGAAAGGGCCGGACTACTTTGTGGAGGCCGCCAAGCTGGTGCTTGACCGCATCCCGGATGTACGGTTCGTCATGGCGGGCAGCGGGGACATGCTGCCGAACATGGTCCGCCGGGTGGCGCAGCTGCGCATCGGCAGCCATTTCCATTTTACCGGCTTCCTCAAGGATGAGGAGGTGGATCATATGTACGCGGTGAGCGACCTCTACGTCATGCCGAGCGTCTCGGAACCCTTCGGCATCGCGCCCCTTGAGGCCATGGCCTATGACGTGCCGGTGCTCATTTCCCGCCAGTCCGGCGTCGCCGAAGTGGTGCGGAACGCGATCAAGGTCGATTTTTGGGACATCCGGGAAATGGCGAACAAGATCTGCGCGATCTTGTCGTACCCGTTTCTCGCCGCCGAGGAAGTCAGGAATTGCCGCGAGGAGCTCAAGGCCATCCGTTGGGAAAACGTGGCCGATCGTCTGAACGCCATTTACGCGCAACTTGTTTCCGGGGGAAAATGATATGTCGGCACTTTGTTTCTATTTTCAGGTCCACCAGCCGTACAGGCTGCGGCACTACACCTTTTTCGACATTGGCGTGGACTCCTTTTACGAGGACGAGGACGCGAACTGCGGCATCATGCTGAAGGTGGCCCGTAAATGCTACCTGCCCATGAACGCGCTTCTGCTCAAGCTGATCCGCAAATACGACGGCAGGTTCAAGGTCAGTTTCTCCATTTCCGGAACGGCGCTCGATCAGTTCGAGGCCTACGCGCCGGAAGTCATCCAGAGCTTCCGGGAACTGGTGGCCACCGGATGCGTGGAACTGCTTTCCGAGACGTACAACCATTCGCTGGCGTTTCTGTATTCCCCGGAGGAGTTCCGGGAACAGGTCGCCCTGCACGACGAGCGGATCGAAGCGCTCTTCGGCGTAACGCCCCGTGTCTTCCGCAATACGGAACTTATCTACAACAACGATCTGGCGCGGGCCGTGGAAGCGATGGGCTACAAGGCCGTGCTTGCCGAGGGTGCGGATCACGTGCTCGGCTGGCGCAGCCCGAACTTCGTCTACCGCCCGGCGGGGTGCGATCGCCTCAAGCTTCTGCTCAAGAATTACCGCCTCTCGGACGACATCGCCTTCCGGTTCTCGAACCACCAATGGCCCGAATTTCCGCTCACGGCGGACAAGTTTTCCGAGTGGGCGCACGCCGCCAACGCCTCCGGGGATCTCATCAATCTGTTCATGGATTACGAGACGTTCGGGGAGCATCAATGGGAATCCACCGGTATTTTCGCCTTTATGGAAGCCTTGCCCGAGGTCATGCTGCGGACGCCCGGTTTCGCGTTCATCACGCCTTCGGAAGCGGCGGCCCGGTTCGAGCCGGTGGCGAGCCTCGACGTGCCGCATTTCATGTCGTGGGCGGACGCCGAGCGCGATCTCACCGCATGGCTCGGCAACGACATGCAGAACGACGCCATCGAATCCGTCTATCGCTTGGAGAAGGCGGTCAAGGCCACGGGCGATTCCGGCGTGCTCCGCACATGGCGGCGTCTGCAGACCTCCGACCATTTTTACTACATGTCCACGAAGTGGTTCTCGGATGGCGACGTGCACAGCTATTTCAACCCCTACGGCACGCCGTACGACGCCTACATCAATTATATGAATGTGCTCGCCGATTTCAGGCTTACGCTTGACGCGGCGTCCCCCCTTGACCCCGGAACGAAAAGCGCCGTCCTGGAAAGCGCCTGAGGGCGCTTGGGCTTGCCGGGGAACCCCGGAAGCCAACCTTGCCGGCGCGGGAGCAGAACCGTATGCAGTATGATATGTCCCGTACCACGCTCTTTGAAGTCAGTTGGGAAGTCTGCAACAAAGTGGGCGGCATTTACGCCGTCGTGAGCAGCAAGGCTCTGGAGGCCGCCGCTCTTTTCGGAGACAACTACTATCTGTTGGGCCCGGATCTGGGCAACAACGCGGAATTCGAGGAAACGGACGAAGCCTGCTGGCAGGAGCTGCGCGCGATCACGGCGCGGCGGAATCTGGCCTGCCGCTTCGGGCGCTGGGATATTCCGGGGCGGCCCAAGGTCATCCTTGTCGGCTATCGGGATCGGTTCAATCAGGGGCAGCTTTTGTTTTCCCTGTGGAACCGTTACGGCATCGATTCCATTTCCGGCGGGTGGGATTATGTGGAGCCCGTCATGTTCAGTACTGCGTGCGGCGAGGTGATCGAGGCGGCGTGCCAGACGCTTGCCGTGCCCGCGTCCGGCCCGGTGCTTGCGCATTTCCACGAATGGATGTGCGGCGGGGGCCTCTTGTACCTGAAGGAGCGCGCGCCCAAGCTCGGCACGGTCTTTACGACGCACGCGACCATGCTCGGCCGGTCGATGGCGGGATCCGGGTTCGACATCTACAAGCAGATGAACCAGATCAACCCCAAAATGGAAGCCGGGGCCTACAACATCACCGCCAAATGCTCGATGGAAACGGCGTCGGCGCGGGAAGCCGATTGCTTTACCACGGTGAGCCGCATCACGGCGGACGAGGCCACGGTCTTTCTGGGGCGCTCCCCGGACGTGGTGACGCCCAACGGCCTCGACATGCGGGTCATCCCCGACTACAGCGCCGAACGGGACGTTCCGGCCGGGGCGCGGGCCAAACTCCTTGGCGCGGCGGGACGCCTCCTGCGGCGCGAGCTTGCGCCGGATACCCGGATCTTCATCATTTCCGGGCGGTATGAATACCACAACAAGGGCGTGGACGTGTTCCTCGACGCGCTGGCGGGCGTGAACGAGGCGCTGCGCCAGTCCCAGACCAACGTGCTCGCCTTGTGCGCCGTCATGGGCGGGCACAGCGGGGTCAATCCCGATGCCGTGGGCGGCGATCCTTCCAAAATCTCCGATCAGGGGCCGTACTGGATCAGCAGCCACCACGTATACAACCAGCCGCAGGACCCCATCCTGAACGCCTGCAAGCGGCTCGGTCTGGACAACAGGCCGGAAAACCATGTGCAGGTCATTTTTGATCCCGCTTTGCTGGACGGCAACGACGGCTTCCTGAACATGCCGTACGAGGAAGTGCTGGCGGCCTGCGATCTGGGCGTTTTCCCCTCGTGGTATGAGCCGTGGGGCTACACGCCGCAGGAAAGCGCCGCGCACGCCGTCCCCACCGTGACCACGGACCTGTCGGGCTTCGGCCTGTGGGTGCGGGACACGCAGGGGCAGGAGCAGGGCGTTACGATCCTGCACCGCCAGCAGACTTCGTATGAGGGGACTGTGGCGGCTTTGCGGGCCGTTTTGCTGGATTACGCTGCCCTGCCGTCGGCACAGCTCGACGAGCGGCGCACGGCCGTCCGCGCGTTATCCGGCGCGTGTTCGTGGGATCGGTTTTTCCCCCACTATATTCAGGCGTATACGCAGGCCTTGGACAAGGCCGTGGAGCGTGGGGCGCTTCGTGACGCGCCGAGCAGCGCATCCCTGACGCGGGTGCTTGAGGCGACGATGTCCACGACGCCGACCCTGCACGCCTTTACCGCCGTCACCGCGCTGCCGGAGCCCATCGGGCGGCTGCGCGAGCTGGCCCATAACCTGTGGTGGAGCTGGCATCCCGAATGCCATCAGCTGTTTTCCGCGCTCAATCCGGCGGAGTGGGAACGCAGCGGACACAATCCCGTGGCGGTCATCGAAAAGGCGACCAAGGCCCGTTTGCTCATCGTGGCGCATGACCAGTCCTACCTGCGGCTGTATAAGTCCACAATGGAGGCCTTTGACGCCTACATGGGCGTTTCCGCAAAGGACTTCGGCGCGTTGTCGCCGGAGCGCCCGGCGGCCTATTTCTCGACGGAGTACGGCTTGAGCGAGTGCCTGCCGATCTATTCGGGCGGGCTCGGCGTCCTGTCCGGCGATCACCTGAAATCGGCAAGCGATCTGAATATCCCCCTTGTGGGCGTGGGATTGCTGTATCGGAGCGGGTATTTCCGGCAGCAGATCGACAGGGACGGGCGGCAGATCGCCCAGTATCCCGAAAACGATTTCGCCACGTTGCCGCTGGAGCTGGTCAAGGATGAGGGCGGAGCGCCGCTCGAAGTGCTGTTGCAGCTTCCGGGGCGGCGTCTCCATGCGCAGATCTGGATGGTGCGTGTGGGGCGGGTCAAGCTGTATCTGTTGGACACCGACACGCCCAGCAATACCGCCGACGATCGCAAGATCACCGCCCGGCTGTACGAGGCGGACAGGGATTGCCGCCTCCGTCAGGAAATCCTGCTCGGCATGGGCGGGGTCCAGCTCATGCGCGCCCTCGGCATCAGGCCCTCCGTGTATCATATGAACGAGGGGCATTCCGCGTTCCTCATCCTTGAGCGTATCCGCCTGCTTATGCAGGAGCGGGGGCTCTCCTTCGCCGAAGCGGGGGAACTCGTGCGCGGAAGCAGCCTGTTTACGACGCATACGCCCGTGGACGCCGGGAACGAGCGTTTCGGGCTGGAACGGATGGAGCCGTACTTCCTGCCGTATGCCCAGAGCATCGGCCTGCCGTGGCCGGAATTCGTGCGGATGGGGCGGTTTGAAGGGAGCGAGCGCAATGTTTTCGAAATGACGGTGCTGGCTTTGAATTACTCGTTCCGGGCCAACGGCGTGAGCGCCCTGCACGGATACGTTTCCCGCCATATGTGGCAGGAAGGCTGGAAGGGCGTGCCCAAGGCGGAGATCCCCATCCGGTACGTCACCAACGGCGTCCATGTGCCGTCGTATACGGGGGCGCCCATGCGGGCGCTGCTGGATAACGTGCTTGGCCCCGGCTGGCAGGAGCAGAGCCCGGATTCGTCCATCTGGAGCAAGATAGACGAAATCCCGGACGAGGGCCTCTGGGCGGTGCGGCAGCTCCAGAAGAAGCAGCTTTTGGATTATCTCCGGGCTTCGCTGCCGGAATTTTTCAAGAAGTTCGCCATTCCCTACGAAAAGCAGAAGGAAATGGCGGCCTGTCTTACGCCGTCTTCTCTGGTCATCGGTTTTGCCCGGCGGTTTGCGCCGTACAAGCGGGCGACGCTGCTCTTTGCGGATTTGGATCGTCTGGCCCGCATCGTGGGCAATGCGGAGCGCCCGGTGATCTTCGTCTTCTCCGGCAAGGCCCATCCCGCCGACACGCAGGGCATCGACATGCTGCAGGAAGTGATCCGCCACATGCTCGACCCCCGCTTCTTCGGAAAGATATTCTTCATAGAGGATTACAACCTTGCGGTGTCGCGGCTCATGGTTCAGGGCTGCGACGTGTGGCTCAACACTCCCCGCCGTCCCTACGAGGCCTGTGGGACCAGCGGCCAGAAGGTGCCCGTCAACGCGGGGGTCAACCTCAGCATCTCCGACGGCTGGTGGTGTGAAGGGTACAACGGCGAGAACGGCTGGACCATCGGGCCCGCCGTCACCCGTGAATATCTGTGCGGGGAACAGAGCGATTATGACGACGCCGGGTTCCTGTACGCCCTTCTGGAAGAAAAGATCGTGCCGCTGTATTTCGAGCGCAATTTCGAAGGGATGCCCCACGACTGGCTTCTGACGGTCAGGCAGTCCATGCAGTCCTTGATCGCGCGGTTCAGCTCCAACCGGATGGTGCGGGAGTATCTCAACGACTACTACATCCCGGCGGCGCAGCGGTATGCGGAACTGCGCGACAAGCACAACGCCCTCACCAAGCGCCTCGCTCGGTGGAAGCAGGACGTCAACGCCCGCTTCAGCTCCCTTCGGATCGAGCAGATCCGTATTGAAGGGCTTAAGGGTGAGGAACTGATGGGCACCCAGCCCATGCAGGTACAGATCGGCGTCCTGCCCGGCGGGATGAAGCCCGAGGAGCTGCTTGTGCAGCTCGTGGCCGGACCGGGCGACGGCAACGGTTTTACGGACACTCCGGACGTCGTGGATATGGCGCGCACGGAGGAGAGCACGGCGGACAGGCTCGTGTACGCCTGCGCCTACAGCCCGTCCCGGAGCGGGCCGCATGTGTACGGCGTGCGAGTGCTTCCCGTCACACCGGGGCTGGCCTCGCCGCTGGAGACGCGGCTGGTCCTGTGGGGATAAACCGGATATCTTCGGAACGGGTCTGTGGAAGGGATACTTCGGAACTCCCCTCAGTTCCGCAGGCGCGTTGAATGCCCCGGGGGTTGTGTACGCCACTGGGGCACGGTAAAAGGAGTGGCGGCCAGGATTTCTTCAGGGCCGCCATTCGGCGTTTCCGCCGGAAAAAAGCTTTCGGCGGTGATGTCCCGTGAAGACGGTTTTTCTGGCGCGTTTCATGCGACGAAAAAACGCGAGGGGAGAGCCTGCAACGTTTTTGGCAGTGCCGCCGATTTGGGGTTGTGCCGCATCAGGTGGAAACGATGCGTGATGCCTTCATCGCCCGGCGCGATTATATTCTGAACGATGTGTTCGGCGAGCGGCTTCCTTTCCTCGACGACAATCCGCCCATTCTGGAGAACCTGAGCAGTCTGGAAAAGCTGACCTCCCGGACCACGCGGACGTCCCCGCACGGAACGGTTCAATTGGAGCATCTGCAAGTGGTGGAGGGTGGCCGCCAGCAGTGGCATATCCAGCGTGACGGCGAAGGCGGCTATATTTTCCAGGCCGTCTCTGGGGACCCTGCCAAGGCCCGGGCCACGGTGAGCGATCTGCTCAGGGCAAGCAACCTTCCGTTCCACGCCGAGGGTGACGCCGCCACAGCCTGCCTGTATGTTCCGGCGTCGCAGGTGCGGGCTTTCGCCGCGGCGATGAGCGAGGCGAACGTCATCGCATATAAGGAAGCGCATCGGTAGAGAGTAAAATATGTTATGCGACATGGGGAGGCTGTTTCCGGGCAGCCTCCTTTTTGTTTTGCCGAAAAAGGGAGGACGGAAGAGAGAAAAAATATACTTATTGATCTTGACTTTCATTTTCATATACGGCAGATCTGTTTCCAACAGAACGGAATGGAGGAACGCTATGAGTTGGTTATCTCAGACAGCGGACGCGGAACCCGCGTTGGACGTTGCGTCGCCTGTTTCACGGGCTGTTCACGGCATATGGGAAGCGGACGAACTGTTCAGATGTCCGCTTGTCGGCATGGGGATCACGCTTGCCGAACAGAAACATCTCTTGAAGAAAATGTCGCTTCCGGCGGTTGAACTGACGCCGTTTGAAATGCACGAACTGTTCGTCAATGCCGCCGCTACGGAAAACCCTCTGTCCCGGAAGATGAGCCAGCTGCTCCGCCGGAAGTACGAGCGTGAGGCCGCCCCGTTGCGGCTTTTGAGTGAAGAGGATTTTCTCGCGCAGTGGAAGGAGGCGTTCTCCGCCGGCCAGTATGTGGGCTTTTTGTGGGCGGCGGCCACGCGCAGGCTTTCGGATGAAGCCCGTCGCACGGTCTACGGCGCGGTCCACATGGCCATGCACGGCATCGCGGAGGAACAGACGCGCATCCGGCGGTTTATCGTTGAACTGGAACGCAAGAACGAGCAGCAGGCCAACCGTATCCGGCTGTTGAAGGAGCGCGAAGCGGCTTCGCGCGGCGGCATGGAGCAGGCGGAAGAGGGCAGGCGTGCGCTTGCGCAGGAAAACGCCGCGCTCCGGGACGAACGCAACCGCCTGAAAGCCGAACTGGACGCCATGTATGAGGCGTCCACGGCGCTGTGGGAAATCAGGGGCCCGGAACTTGAAGCGGAAAACGAGAACCTGCGGGAGGCGCTTGCGTCGTTGACGCAGCGTTTCGAGGGCCAGCGCGAACTGGTCAATTCGCTGCTCAAGCAGGGAAGGGCTCGCTTTGAGCAGGGGAACTTGCCTGGCATGGCGGCTGATTCCTGCGGGACCTGTTGCGGCAGGGACTGCGACGAGAGTTGTCCCTCGTTCGATCTGTGCAGCAAGCGGGTGCTCATCGTCGGCGGCGTTGAGCGCATGGAGTCGTTGTACCGCGAATTTATTGAAGGGGGCGGCGGCGTCCTCGATTACCACAACGGCTCGTTGCAGGGCGGCACGCGCCAGCTCGAGCGGAGCCTCAGGCGCGCGGACATCATCCTCTGCCCCGTGAACTGCAACAGCCACGGCGCCTGCATCAAAGTCAAGAATCTGGCGAAGAAACACAACAAGACATTTTATATGTTGCCGAACGGGAGTCTGAGCACCATTTCCCGGCTTCTGGGGAGCGAATCCGCACGGCAAGAAGGAGAACGTGCATGAGCACCGATTTTCAGATGAACTACCATCACAACAAGGACAACCTGCACGTGAAGATGCAGGGCATTTTTGACGGCAACTCCGCACACGAACTGCTGAATCTCTTTCTGAGGGAGTACAGGTGCGGCGGCAGGGTGTTCGTCGATACGGCGGGGGTAAGCGAAGTGTTGCCGTTCGGCAGCAAGGTGTTGCAGGCCCGGTTGTGCCAGACGCCCGTTCCGGCGTCGCAGCTGTTCTTCAAGGGCGAAAACGGATTCAACATGGCGCCCTCCGGGAGCCGTGTGCTTATCGTGCCGCCCCGCAAGAAGAAAAGCGGGTGCTGCGGAAAATGCGCGCACTGCACATGCCACGGCGAACACGGGCATGGGCACGGAGGATGCGCATGTCGCGGCGAACACAATCACGATCATTAACTTTTTTCCAAGTGGAGCTTTTTCATGAGTAATGTGCTTATCGTTTACGGGTCCACCACCGGCAACACGGCGGATATTGCCGAATACCTCGGCGGGCGTCTGCGGGCTGCGGGGCATGTCGCCGATGTACGGGACGCCGCCGACGTTTCCCCGGATGGCCTGTGCGAAGGCCGGGATGTCGCTCTGTTCGGGTGCTCCGCATGGGGGACCGATGAAGTCGAGTTGCAGACGGATTTCGAGCCGTTGTTCGAAGCCTTTGATCGTATTGGAGTCAAGGGCGTCAAGACCGCGTGCTTTGCGAGCGGGGACAGCTCCTTTGAGCATTTTTGCGGGGCGGTGGATGTGATTGAGGCGCGTTTGAGCGAACTCGGCGGCATTCAGATTCTGGAAGGCTTGAAGCTCGACGGCAATCTCTCGTCGAACGGGAGCGACGTGGAAGATTGGGCCAACCGGCTGCTGGCGGCTCTTTAACCACATTTTTTTATGCGAATATATTGAAAATGAAATTCAATTATAATAGGCTGTGGGCGGTATAGGCACTCCGTAGCCGTTATGCCTGAGGCGCGGGCCGGAGTGCAGGGCCCGCGCCTCAATACATCTTGAACCGTTATGTAAGGGTGAGGTATGTCAGGCGGACAAGTCCATGTTGATCCGGAGACGGTGTTCACGCGCTTCCTACGCGGAAAAGGTTGCCACAACACGCAGCAGCGGCGAGCCATCGTTTCCGTGTTTTTTCAGGAAGAGGGGCACCTGACCATTGACGATCTGTACGGCCTGGTTCAGCGACAGGATCCGACGGTGGGGCAGTCCACGGTATACCGCACGATGAAGCTGTTGTGTGAGGCCGGGCTTGCCAAGGAAGTCTCTTTCGGCGGGGGCGTCGTCCGGTATGAGCAGGCCAGCGACTGGCACCACGATCATCTCATCTGCGAGTGCTGCGGCAAGAGCATTGAGGTCGTCGATCCTAAGATCGAAGCCCTGCAGGAGCGTCTTGTCCGCCAATACGGATTTACGCCCACGCAACACAGGCTGTATCTGTACGGCGTCTGTCCGGAGTGCCTCGCTGGACAATCTCCTTCAAAATAGGCTGTAATAAAAAGCATTCCGCCTTTTGGCAGAAACGGTTGACAGGCCGGGGCGGACTGTGTACATCTGCGGACATAAAGTTTGATTAATAAAACTTAATATTATTCAATGTACTTTTGATGAGAACCCGGAGGGGTCATGACTGAAATCCGATTGGAAAAAAGCCTTCCGTCCGAGCAGGAGCGGGTAGGGCAGCCAAGCGTCCCGGCTGAGGGGCTCGAACGCTACTTCGCCAGGGAGGGGGTCGATCCTCTGCCGTACGCGTTTGAAGGCAAGATCGCCGTACATCCCGGCCTTGGCGGTTCGGGCGTGGAAAAACAGGATTTTGAGGCGACGCTGGAGCCTTTGCTGGCGGAGCCGAGGACGGGAAAGACCGTGGCGTACATCCATGTGCCGTTTTGTGAGACGCACTGCCTGTACTGCGGTTTCTACAACAAGGCATACCGCGAAGACGAAAGCCGGATCTACGCCGACGCGCTCATTCAGGAGCTGCGCCTGTGGCGGGGCCGCCCCGGACAGGATGCCGGGCCGGTACATGCCGTGTACATGGGCGGAGGCACGCCCACGGCGCTGCAGGCGGACGATCTCCGGCGCATCTTGAAGGAAGTCCGCGCCGTGCTGCCGCTCGCCAACGATTGCGAGATCACGGTGGAAGGGCGTCTGTCGAATTTCGGCCCGGACAAGATGGAAGCGTGCTTCGAGGGCGGGGCAAACCGTTTTTCACTCGGGGTGCAGAGCTTTGACACGGAGATCCGGCAGGCGATGGGCCGCGTGTCCGATCGCGACACGCTGATTCGGCAGCTCCAGCTTTTGCAGAGCTATGATCAGGCCGCCGTCATCGTGGATCTCATCTACGGCTTCCCCATGCAGACGATGGAACGCTGGCTGGCGGACATCGCCACGGCCCAGTCGCTCAAGCTCGACGGCGCTGACTGCTACCAGCTCAACGTGTACCGGAACACCCCGCTCGCCAAGGCCATTGAGAGCGGACGCCTTCCCGCCGGGGCGGACGTCCCCATGCAGTCGGCCATGTTCGCCGCAGGGGTGAAGGCCATGCAGAAAGGGTTTTACCGCCGCCTGTCGATCAGCCACTGGGCGCGGACGTCGCGGGAACGCAACCTGTACAATCTGTATGTCAAAGGCCGCGCCCACTGTCTGGCGTTCGGTCCCGGCGCGGGCGGCAATCTGGACGGGTTCTTCTATCTGAACCAGTCGGACTACCGGGCGTGGCAGGAAGAAGTCCGGGCCGGACGCAAGCCCATCGCCATGCTGTTCCGCCCGTTCCCGCAGGGAAAGCTGTTCAAGGCCATCGCCGAGGGGATGGAGCAGGGCTGGCTGGACATGCCGGGGCTGGAAGCGGCTTACGGCATCCCGTTGGGCGAGGTGTGGAAACCCGTGCTTGAGCAATGGGAGCGGGCGGGTCTTGTCGAACGGGACGGGGCCTTCATCGTGCTTACGCTCGCCGGGCAGTTCTGGCAGGTGAACCTTTCACAACTGTTGCTTGATTATCTCAAGCGTGCTTTGGAGGCCTGATGTTTGTAAGGAAGATGCTGGCCCGTGCCTTGCCGTTGACGGCGCTGGGCCTGGCGGCGTGGTGCCCCGCCTATGCCGTGGAGGAGCCGGTCAAGGCGGACGACGTGTACGTGACCGCCACGAGGGTGGAGAAGGAATTGCAGGACGTTCCCATGAGCGTTTCCGTCATGACGAGCGAGGACATCAAGCGTTCTCCCGCCCGGACCATCGGCGAGCTTTTGCAGGACGTGCCGGGCGTGGAAATCAGGAATTCCGGCGGGCAGGGCTTTAAGCGCATATCCATCCGCGGCGAGAATCCCAACCGCGTGCTGATCCTCATCGACGGGCAGAAGCTCGTGGAAAACAAGTCGATGGACGGCACGCCCCTGTTGATCGATCCCTCCAACGTGGAGCGCGTGGAAGTCATCAAGGGCCCCGCGTCCGTGCTCTACGGTTCGGAAGCCATCGGCGGCGTGGTCAACATCATCACCAAGAAAGGCGGGGACAAACCGATTCAGGGCGAGGCGTCCGTGGCCTATAACGGCGCGTCCAACGGTTTTGCCGAATCCCTGTCGGCTTTCGGCGGTATGAACGGATTCAAGTACCGCGTGTCCGGCTCATACAGCGATCAGGGGAACCTGCGCACGCCTGACGGCGAAGCGCCGAACACCTCCTTCCGCCAGAAGGAAGGCAGCGCGTTCCTGAGCTACGACTTTTCCGACAAGTTCACGGTCGGCGGCGGGCTGGACAGCTTCAAGGGGTCCATCCATTCCGGGAGCATGGAGCCCGGCTATGAGAATTTCGCCGTGGACGTCCCCAAGTGGCAGCGCGATAAGGTTTATGCCTTCGCCGAAGCCAAAAACGTGACGCCGTGGCTTCCCCGTGTGCGCTTCGACGCATTCTGGCAGAAGAATGAAAAGGAAATGACCAACGACGTGAACACGGACCCGGCCATCACGAAGATGCCGCTGGTCGTCACCAACAATGCGGACAACCGGAACAAGCAGCTCGGCTCCTCGCTGCAGATGGACTGGGCCATCGGCGACAACCATTACCTGATCACCGGATACGACATCAGCTATGATACGCTGAAGGCTGATACGAGGGCTTCGGCTTCCACTTCAGTGGAGCGCATCCTTGCCACCGGCATCTTGGCTAGTGCGCCCCCCTTTGCGCAACAGATCGCGGCGGCATCCATGGCGAAGAGCATCCCGTACACCTCCACGGCCTACCACGAGGGCGACATGCTGACGAACGCCCTGTATGCCCAGATGGAATCGACCTTGCCCGCCGACTTCACGTTGAGCTATGGGGTACGGTATACGTGGGTCCAGTCCGAGATGAAACATGCCGAAGGGAGCAAGACCAACTCCAAGGGCACGGTCCCGTATGACGTGGGCACGGAGAGCTCCTCAAACAATTCCCGGCCGGTCTTCAATGTGGGCCTTATGTGGTCGGGCATTCCGGATCTGACGCTGCGGGCCACGTTCGCGCAGGGATTCCGCGTCCCTTCGCTGCAGGAAAAGTATGTGATGTCGGCGATGGGAGGCGGGACGATCCTGCCGAACCCCGGCCTCAAGCCGGAGACCTCGAACAGCTATGAAATCGGGGCGCGGTATGTCCATGACGGCCTGTCCGTAGACGTCGCGGCCTTCTATTCCGATGCGGACGACTATATTTATAACCCCACCATTGACGCGGATACCGACACTTCCCGCTACATCAACGTCTCGTCGGCGAAGACCCACGGGGTGGAGCTGGCCGCGAGCTATGATTTCGAATGCGGCCTCACGCCGTACGCTTCCGCGACATGGATGCGGCGCAAGTTCGACTACGGCACGCTGACCACATGGAAAACCGGCGTACCCGAATGGTCGGGCAGGGCGGGGGTGCGCTTCAAGCACGCCCTGAGCGAAACCGTTGACTTCAACGCCGACGTGTACGGGCGGTTCTCCTCAAATTCCGTCGAGAAGACCGAAAGCGAGACGACCCACTACAACAACTGGCAGACGGCGAACGTGGCTTTCGGTTTCGAGTTCGGCGACGAAAAGCAGTATACCGTGGCCGCAGAAGTCCTGAACCTCTTCGACAAGCGGTACCGGCAGGACGACAGCATTTTGGAACCCGGCCTGCACGCCAACATCAAGGTCGGCATGAGATTCTGATTTCATGAGGAAGACTGTGCTTTAGTATTGAAATTGAATTTCATTTATATTATCAAAAAACTCTTCCCACGCTGCACGGCGGCGGACGCCCACGGTAATCCCGTGCGGCGTCGGGGGGAGGAGGGGAAGGAATACGGATGCCGTCACAGGTCTTCAACCGTCATTACTGGAGCGCGCGGGAACTCGTCGTCCTCGGCGTTTTCTCGGCCGCCGCCAAGCTTTCCACCCTGCTGGTCGCGCTGGTGGGGGGAGGGATGAATCCGGTGAGCCTGCTCGCCAAGAACCTCATTTTCACCACGCTGCTCGTGGTCATGCTCTATAAGGTGCGCAAGCCCGGGACGCTGGCCCTGTTCGTGCTCGTGAACATGCTCATCAGTATGCTTCTGCTCGGTGGCAGCGTGACGCTCCTCCCGGCCATGCTGCTGGCGGCGGGCTGCGCCGAGGCGGCGATGGTCTGCTCCGGAGGGATGCGGAAGCCGTGGGCGCCCGTGCTCGGCGTCGCGGTGTACGATCTCACGTCGAAAGTCTTTTCGCTGGGCGTTTCGTGGCTGTTCATGCGCGAGAGTCCGGCCTTGTTGTATGTCATCGTCCCCATTGTGGTCATCGGCTACGTGGGATCGCTGTGCGGGCTTTTTTCCGGCGTCCGCGCCGTTCGGGAGCTGCGTCATGCAGGCATTGTCCGTAACTGAGGGGGCCGTCTGGGGCGGCGGGCTGCACGCGGCGGATACGCGGGCGAAGATGTTCGTCAGCCTGCTGGCGTCCGTGGCTACGGTGGCCCTGTCCGGGGTCGAGCCGCAGATGGTGCTTTTCGGCATGTCTCTGGTGTATGCCCTCGGGATGCGGCAGTTCCGCATCCTGCTGATCGGGTATGCGGTCCTTGTGGGCATGTCGCTGCTGGCCATGGGGTGCGCATTCGGGATGAGCCTGCTGATCCCGTCCATGCCTGCGTTTTCGGCGGTGTCGCTGGTGGTGCCGTTCCTGCGCATGGCGACGATGCTGAACGTGATCCTGCCGCTGGCCTTTTCCTGCCGGGTGCAGAGCCTGCTGACCGCCCTGAAGAGTTTGCGCCTGCCTTTCTGCCTGTATCTCCCGGCGGCGGTGATGATCCGTTTCATCCCCACGTTTTTGCATGACGCCAAACAGGTTTCGGAAACGCTTCGGATACGCGGCTGGCGCATGACTCCGTGGAACGCCTTCCGCCATCCCGTGCTGCTGATCAGGCTGGTGTTCACGCCGTTGCTGTTCCGTTCGCTGAAGACGTCGGAAGAGCTCGGCATCGCCGCCGAACTCAAGGGGCTCGGCTACGGCGAAGGGATGCGCCCTTACCGGAAGCTGGTTTGGAAGGCGTCCGACACATGGCTTTTGGTCGCGGCCTGCCTTGTAGCGGCTGCGGCGGTGCTGTGCCAACATGCCGTGGGATGGGCCCCGCTGGAAGGAGGGATGCGCTGATGATCCGCTTTGAACGTGTGACCTACACGTACCCGTTCCAGACGTGCCCGGCGGTTTCGGATATTTCGTTTTCGGTGCGGCCCGGCGAACTGGTGCTGTGCACCGGGGCCAGCGGCTGCGGCAAGTCCACGCTGATGCGCCTCGCCAACGGCCTGTGCCCCCACTATTTTCAGGGGACGCTGGAAGGCCGTGTCCTGATCGGCGGCGAGCCGACGGACGCCCGGCCCATCAACGCCATTGCGCGGGAGGTCGGAACGCTCTTTCAAGACCCCGAACAGCAGTTTTTCGCCCTGAATGTCGAGGACGAGCTGGCGTTCGCCCATGAATGGCAGGGCGTTTCGCCCGAAGCCATCGCCGCCAAAATCGATGAGGCGGCGCGGGCCTTCCGGCTCGGGCCGATCCTGTCCTCCTCCATCCACGAACTGTCCGAGGGGCAGAAGCAGAAGGTCGGGTTGGCCTCCATCCTCTCGCAGGGGCCGAGGGCCCTTATCCTTGATGAGCCGAGCGCCAATCTCGATCCCGAAGCTACCGAGGATCTGGCCTGCAAGCTCGCCGAACTCAAGGCGCGGGGCATGGCGATCCTTGTGGTGGATCATCGGCTGTACTGGCTGGAAGGCATAGCGGATCGCGTGCTTGTCATGCGGGAAGGCCGGATTGCGGAGCGGGGCGGCTTTGACCTGCTGTACGACGACGCCCTGCGCGGACGGTGCGGGCTGCGCGCCGCCCGGGTGGACGATCCCCGCCGCACGTTGCCGGACTGCGCGGAGGAACTGCTGGAGCCGGGTGAAGGCGGGCTGGCCGTTTCCGGCCTGCGGTTCGCGTACTCCGGCAAACCGGCCCTGTTCGACGGCGTGGACGTGTCGATCCCGGCGGGCGTGACCGCGCTCATCGGGGACAACGGCACGGGCAAGACCACGCTCGCCCGCCTGCTTACCGGCCTGAACGCCGCGCAGGAAGGGCGGTTCGCCATCGCGGGGCAGCCGGTCCCGGCATCGAAACTGCTTTCCAGAGTGGGCATTGTGCTCCAGAACGCCGATCACCAGCTCCATATGAAGACGGTACGGCAGGAACTTGAAGTCAGCCTGTCGCTGGCGGGGTGCGGCGCGGACGATGTGCCCGGCCTGCTGTCGCTGTTCGCGCTGGAAGGGCTTGCGGAACGTCACCCGCAATCGCTTTCCGGCGGCGAAAAGCAGCGGCTTGTGATCGCCTGCGCCTTTGCCAAGCGCCCGGACGTGCTCATCCTCGACGAGCCCACCAGCGGCCTTGACGGGCGCAACATGCGCCGCATCGCCGACGCGCTGGCTCTGCTGGCCGGCAGGGGGGCCTGCGTCCTTGTGATCACCCATGATCTCGAACTGATGGGGTTGTCCTGCGCCCGGGCCTTGCGGCTGCCTCTTTCATAGCGAGTGCGTACGGAGGGAATGCTGCGGATCGGAAGGGAAACCTTCCGGAGAGCGGCACCCGCATGAGTCATCTTTTCCGGGGCGTCTCGAACAGACGAAGCGCTGTTGGAATGGGAATAAACGGAAACCAAACGGGAGAACGAACTATGACGGCATCGTGTTGCCAGACGACGGAAACGCTGGGCGAGTCCATCGCCGCGGCCCTGCGGGAAAAGAAGCCGGTGATGCTGGCAAGCCTTGCGGAACGCTTCGGCGTTTCGGAACTGGAAGTCGCCAGAGCCCTGCCGGACGAGGCGCGGGCCTTCGCGGGCAAGGACGCCTTCGATACGGTCTGGCAGGCCTTGGCCTCATGGGAAAACGCCACCTTTATCATGGCGCATCTGGGCTCCGTCATCGAAATCAAGGGAAAGATACCGGAAGGCAGGCACGGGCACGGCTATTTCAACCTGTCCGGCGGCAGCGGACTCGGCGGACATCTCAAGATCGATGATCTCGGTCACATCTGTTTCCTGTCTTTACCTTTTATGGGATTGGAAAGCCATTCCGTGCAGTTTTTCAACGCGGCGGGCACGGTCCTGTTCTCCGTGTACGTGGGCCGCGAAAACCGTCAACTCATCCCGGCAGCGCGCGAGTCGTTCTTCGCGTTGCGCGAGGCCGTGGGCACAAAGGACCCGTCATGAAAGCTCTTGTCGTCTATTCGTCCCGGACCGGGAATACCCGGAAAATCGCCGAAGCCATCGCCGCCGTTCTTCCCGGCTGTGAGATCCATCCCGTGGAGTCCGCTCCCGCGCCCGAGGGCTACGATCTGGTTGCCGTGGGCTACTGGGTGGACAAGGGGATGCCCGACGCGCAGGCCAAGGCCTATCTGGAAACGGTGCGGGACGCGAAGGTGGCTTTGTTCGGCACGCTGGGCGCATGGCCGGATTCCGATCACGCCAGGGACTGCATCGCGCAGGGCGAAGCGCTGGTGAACGCTCCGGAACGCCGGAACAAGGTGCTCGGCACGTATCTGTGTCAGGGCAAGGTCGATCCGAAGATCGTCGCCATGATGCAGAAAATGGCGTCCGACGTGCACCCCATGACGCCCGAACGCAAGGCGCGCCTCGAAGAAGCGGCCAAGCATCCCGACGAGGCCGACTGCCTCCGGGCGCAGGAAGCCTTCAAGGGGTTCGCGGAACAGGTGGCCTGACGGGCCAGAAGGATCAACGGAGCTTCGGCCCCGAAACCGGAAGGGCGGCTCTGCCGCCCATACGTCGTGTTCAGGAAACGCTCATGAATCTTGCCTCAATCTATGCGTCCATAGGCCCGTCCGGCGTCGCGCTGGTTTTTGTCGGTTGTGCGGGATTGTACCTCGCGCTGCGGAACCTTCTGTATCTGCATTTCGTCTGGCGCGACTTCAAGCGGGACTTTCTCGACATTGAGCATCAGGAAGGCCGCTGTATGCGCGATGTATGCGATAAGAGCGACAATCCGCTGATTGCCATTATCCGCGATGTCGTGAAGACCCACGGAGGCCACTCCGAAGACATCCGGGCCGAGGTCGCTTACCTGTTCCACCGCAATTTCGAGCAGGTCACGAAAGGGCTGTGCTGGCTGAGGCTCATTTCGGTGGTCTCGCCGCTGCTCGGCCTGCTCGGGACCATCCTCGGCATGGTGACGGTGTTCCGCACCATCGCGGAAAACAGCGCCCCCAACGCCGCGCAGCTGGCGGCGGGCATCTGGGAAGCGCTCATCACCACGATCATGGGCCTGTGCGTCGCCATCCCCATGCTCATGTTCTACTATTACCTGATGCTCAAATTCAAGGGCTTCCACATCGAGGCCGTGGAACACAGCTACCGTGCGCTGGAACTGTGCGGCGGCGCGAAGCGGGAAGCCCGGCCCGAAACCCGGAGAATGTGCCATGCATGATTTCGACGAGGATGCCAGCATCGATCTGACGCCGGTCATCGACGTTATCTTCATGCTCCTGATTTTCTTCATCATGACCACGACATTCAGCAAGCCGGTGCTGGATATCGTGCTTCCGGCCTCGGAGACGTCGGAGGAATCCAGCCGTAAGAATGCGGAACTGGTGATTTCGGTGAAGGCCGATGGGACTATCCATTATCAGGATCGGCAATTGACGAAAGAGGCGTTGGCCGCGGTGCTCGAGACGCGGCCCGAAGCCCTGCTGAATCTGTACGTCGACGAAAAGGCCCCTTTTGAAGCGTTTGTCGGCGTCGTAGACATCGCAAGGCTGAAGAGAGGAGGACACTTTGTTATCAGTACGCAGCCAAGTGAGCGTTAGGCCCCTGTACGGGGTGGAGGAATTCCGCAAGAGCCGCAGCATGGCGGGCGGCATGACCGGGGGGCTTGTCCTGCTGGCCTTGGCCGTGTGTCTGATGACCCCCTCCGTCAAGATCCTCACGCCGCCGAAAGCCCCTTCATCCATCATGCTGATGCGTGTGATCCGCCCCGAGCCGACGCCCGAGGCGAAACCCGTTCAGCCGGACGCCATGCGCAAGCTGTTGAGCCCGGAATCGGAGGTGACGATCCCCGTGCCGCCTCCGGTCGTCGAACGGCCCAAGCCTCCGCAGGAGGCGCCCAAAACGGTAGCTCCCGAACCCGTGAAGCCGAAACCGGTCAAGAAAGCTCCTCCGGTGAAAAAAACGCGGCCGGTGGTCCGGCAGCCGGAGAAGCCCGTGCCGCCTTCCGCTCCCGTAGGCCAACAGGCGGAGATTCCTCCGGTTGCGGCGGGGACGGGCGTATCCTCCGTGGCGGCGGCCGCGCCTCCGGCCCCGGTCGGGGGAACGCAGGAACGGCCGGACGACAAGAGCAAGGCGCTGGGAGCCATCCTTGACGCCCTGAACCGTCACAAGCGGTATCCCAAGCAGGCGCGGCGGATCGGCGCTGAAGGGACGGTGCAGCTTCTCGTGACGATCTCCGCCGACGGAAAGGTCAGTGCGTGCTCGCTCGGCAAGGGCAGCGGCTTCGGGGTGCTCGATACAGCCACCGAACGGCTCGGCGAGAAGCTTGTCGGCCTTGATATACCCTCGGTCCGTGGGGGGAAAGGTTTTCAGGTTCTGGTGCCGGTGCGCTATTCGCTCAAGGATGCGTGACGTAGCCCCCTGTTGTCCTCGCCGGACAGGAGCGCCCGATGCGGGGGCCCCTCTTGACGTATGGGCCGCCGTTCCCGCAAAGTCCGTATTCGGAAACTTTGGGGTAGTCCGGATTGGGGGGGCGTTCTGGTGAGAAAGGCCCCGGTTTCGCGTTCCCGACTCGTGGCGGATCTCAGCCCGGCTGTGCCGGGTTTTCTCCGTAGATAATGCTTCCAGGTACCTCTCAGACCTTTGGAGAGGAGGCCAGTCGTTCCTCGTCCAGTCTGTTTTACTTGTACATGAAGCGAGGGAACGTCAGCCGGATAGACAAGGAGAGCGTATGCGTCATGTATTGCGGGCGTTTTTTCAGAACGCCCGGAAGCCCGGTGGCCTATCCGGGAGGATCATGCTGTGGGCTATGAATTGTGGGCACGCTTCGCTGGCGAAGTGGGGTCGGTCGCATGTGTCGCCGGAACCAGACGCCCGGGTGCTCGATATAGGATGCGGCGGCGGGGCGAATCTGGCGCAATTTCTGAAACTCTGCCCGCAGGGGTCTGTCTGCGGGATCGATTTTTCCGCTGAGAGCGTCGCCACCAGCCTCCGGAAGAATGCCGGAGCCGTCGCCGCCGGGCGCTGCGAAGTGCGGCAGGGGGATGTTTCCCGGCTGCCCTATGCCGATGCGTCCTTCGATCTCGTCACCGCTTTCGAGACGGTCTACTTCTGGCCGGATGTATCCGCCGCCTTTGCCGAGGTGTTCCGCGTACTCGGACCGTCCGGCGTGTTTTTGATCGTGAACGAGGAGTCCGGGGATTCCCGGTGGTGCTCCATAGTGGACGGGATGCGGACGTATACGGCGGACGCGCTGGCGGGATGGCTGTGCGCCGTCGGATTTGTCGATGTCCGGTCCGACGTTCGCGGAGAGGGCGGGGCGTTGTGCCTTGTCGCAAGGAAAGGCCCGGATTCCGTTGCGTAAGCGGCCCAAGGCGCCGGGACGCAACGTATGGGGCAGGGGGGATCCATCCCGGAGAGCCGGGGATGTTTGCATGGAAGCCTTATCGGGCCTTCACGTTTCCACGCTTTCCGGCTGATGGCGAGGCCACGCGGAGGGCGTTCGCTTCGGAGGTTTTGCATGGTTTTTCGCGCCGCCGGAGGGCTCTGCCGACGCGTAGGATAAAGCCCGCTAACGGTACTTTTTCCGCAGTTCGTCCTGCCCCATCATCTGGGTGCGCATGGCGAGCATGGGCGGCGCGTTGCGGACAAGATCCCTGTCCGTATTGGACTGGATATGCTCCAGCCGGATTTCTTTGTAGTCCTCCTGCCAGTTTTTCCAGTCGTCCTCGCGGCTCCGCAGGTACAGGACGAATTGCCCCAGACGCCGTATGACGTCCGGCGGAATCACGTGTTCCAGTTCACAGGCCACGTCGTTGGAGACGTTCGGTTCCAACTGGAGGATATGCTGGAAAAATTCCTGAATGACGATGTGCCGGTGGGCGATATCCCGCCCGATGTGCATCCCCGCTTCGGTCAGGTGGACGAGGCTGTAGGGCTCATAGTCCACATAGCCCATGCTTTTCAGCGCCTTCAGCGTGCTGGTGACGGTGGAGCGGGACACGCCCGCCGCCTCCGCGATGGAACTGGCGCGGGCCGCGCCTTCCCGGATTTCCTGATGGAAGATGATTTCTAGGTAGTTTTCCAGCACAGGCGAGAGCTGTCTGGCGTCGTTTCGCTCTTCGGGCATACCGCGTTCTCCTCTTTCGGCTCGTCAGGCATTCTGACGTTTTCGCATACCGTATTCAAGCCATTTTTTCCCGGCGTAGAGCCGTGCGTACCAGAATGCCGAACCCGCGTTCGCGCAGAGCATGGCGGCGTAGATGCCGGTCGCGCCGAAGGCGTTGCCGAGCGTCCATGCCAGCGGAAGCTGGAGCGCCCACATGGTCACACAGTTGACTTTGCAGGAGACGCGCGTGGCCCCCGCCCCGGCGAAAGCCCCGTTCACAAGCATGGAATAGGTCTTGAGCGGAATGCCCGCGCACGCGAAGACGAGGAACTGCGCGGCCTGCCGGACGACCTCGGGCTGTGTGGACAGCATCTCCGCCACCGGAACCCGGAACACAAACAGCAGCCCAGCGCCGAATCCGAGCGCAAGGGCGGCGGCGAGTGCGAGCCGTTGGCCGAAACGGAACAGCGCTTCGGGCCTGTTTGCACCGATCAGATGCCCGCTCAGGATGGTGACGGTCATGCTCAGCGCCGCAGTGGGAAAGGTCAGAAAGCTCTCCACCCGCGAGCCGAGGGTCATCCCGGCAAGGACAGGCACCATGTCGCCGGGCAGCCCCGTGAGCAGCGACAGGATGACGAGATTCCCCATGTGTCCCGCCAGAGCGCCGAGGGCGGACGGTCCGCCCACCCGGAAGAGATAGGGCATGGCACGCCGGGCCCACCGCCACGGGGCGAGGGATGCGCGGGTCAGGATGCCGTGCCGGACGATGGCGTACAGGTTGCAGGCCAGCCCGAGCAGGGCGGACCCAAAGGTACTCCACGCGATCCCCTGATACCCGTAGTCGGGCAACCCGCACAGCCCCAGCCCGAACCCCGCGCTGCCGATGAGGTTGCCGACGGCGACCACGGCTATGGCGATGAGCGGGAGGCGGACCAGCTTGTAGGCCCGGAACACCGAGTTCAGCATGATCAGGGTGTAATAAAACGGCAGTTGGCAGCTGTAGGCAATGATAAACGTCCTGACCACGGGCTCCATTTCGGGGGAGACGTGCATGAGCCGGAGCGTCATCGGCAGGCAAAGGAGGCTTGTCGCTGCGATGACCGTGCCCGTGAGACCGGCAAGCCCTGCGATCAGCGCCGCGTACCGGCGGGCGCGCTGTTCGAGCCCGGCTCCGAGGGCTTGGCTGATGGTCGTCAGGCAGCCGCTTCCGGCAAGGGAAGTGATCAGCATGAGGAGGGTGAAGACCTGCGAAACGATGCCGAGCGATGCCTGAACGGAGGCATCCAGCCGTCCTGCCACCCACAGATCCGTCATGGAAACGGCAAGATGGCACAGCATCATGCCGAGCTGCGGCACGGTGAGGGAAACGAGTTCCCGGGCGGTCGGCAGGGCGCTGTTCGGCGCGGCGTTTGTGAGCATGGATTCCCCCTAGAGCCGGGGAGTAGGTCAAAAGTGAGTATTTGTCAAATAAAGTTTGACGAGTCAATCTTTGAGCTTTTTTTCCCCAGAACGGCTCACGCCGTGTTGTTCAGGTTGGGAAAGTAACATTTCATCGGTTTCTAACACACGGAAATCGTACGCGATAGGCGAATACAGATGCTGTAATTGAAAGATTTTCTCACTTATATTGACAATACTTTTCAATAATGGCATCTTTCACCCGTTCCGGGAGGGCTTGTGTCAGAGTGTACGGAGCTTTGTTGAAGCGCCCCATGGGAAAACCGTAACGCACGCAGCAAACTGCATGCGGTGGTGAAGTAGAGTGTCGTCAGGTTTTCTTAATAAAGAAAATCAAAATCAATTTGGAGGACTGTATGCGGAGGATAGGTTTGCGCCAGATGCAGGCGGGGCAGAAGGGCAGCATCATCAGCGTGGATGCCGATGGCGAGCTCGGGCGGCGTATCCGCGACATGGGGCTCATCCCCGGTACGGATGTGGAAATTGTGGGCCGCGCCCCGCTGCGTGACCCGGTTGCACTGCGGCTTTTCGGGGTCACGCTGGCCCTGCGGAACCGCGAAGCCGATTACATCACTGTGGAGGTCGCATGAGCCAGGCCCATGCCGATTGCCCGCACTGCCGCCAGGACGGCAGCGAGGCGAAGCACATCGCGTTGAAAGAGGTCCGCATTGCGCTGGCGGGGAACCCGAACTGCGGGAAAACCACGGCGTTCAACGAATATACCGGAACCCATCAGCATGTCGGGAATTATCCCGGCGTCACCGTCGACAAGAAGGAAGGCCACGTCTCCATCGACGGCGTTGAGGTCCTCATGGTGGACCTTCCCGGCACGTATTCCCTGACGGCGTACTCGCAGGAGGAAATCGTCACCCGTGCCGTGCTCGCGCCCGAAAAGGCCGAGGAAAAGCCGATGGCGGTCGTGGATCTGGTGGACACCTCCGCGCTTGAGCGCAACCTGTTCCTCACCGTCCAGATCATGGAGATGGGCCTGCCGGTCGTGCTGGCCTGCAATATGATGGATGAAGCCCGGAAAGCGGGCATTCAGGTGGATACGAAGGAGCTGGGCAAACAGCTCGGCATTCCCGTTGTGGCGACCGTGGCACGTTCCGGCGAAGGCCTCAAGGACGCTCTGCGCGAAGCCATCGCCTTTGGACGCCGGGGGAGCGCTCCGCTGAACATTTCCTATGGCCCGGATCTCGATCCGGTCCTCACCAAGATGGAACGGCTCCTTGCCGAGAAAGGGCTGTTGACGGATCGCTATCCCGCCCGCTGGATTGCCCTGAAGGTGCTGGAAAACGATTCCGAAATCCTGAGGCAGGTGGAGCGTATGCCCGATGTGGCCGCGCAGCTGCGCGCCGACCGGGAAACCGTGGCCGACCATCTTCGGGATACCTTGCAGACGTCGCCCGAAGCCATCATCGCCGACTACCGTTACGGCTTTATCCGTGGTGTGCTGCGCAGCGGGGCCGTCCGGCGCGAATCGGCCAAGGACCGCCTTGAGCTGTCCGACAAGCTGGATAAGGTGCTGACCAACACGCTGTTCGGCCCTCTTATCATGCTCGGCGTGCTGTACGCCATGTTCCAGCTGACCTTCGTGATCGGCGCATACCCACAGGGATGGGTCGAAGACGGCTTCGGCTGGCTTGGCGAGACCGTAAGCGCCCTGATGCCCGACGGCTTCCTCAAGTCGCTCATCGTCAGCGGCGTCATCGACGGCCTCGGCGGCGTCATGAGCTTCGTGCCGCTTATCATCATCATGTTTACGCTGGTCGCGATTCTTGAAGACTTCGGCTACATGGCCCGTATGGCCTACATGCTTGACCGCGTGTTCCGCGCCTTCGGCCTGCACGGGGCTTCCGTCATGCCGTTCATCATCGCGGGCGGTATCGCGGGCGGCTGTGCCATCCCCGGCGTCATGGCCACCCGGACCTTGCGCAGTCCCAAGGAAAAGCTGGCGACCCTGCTCACGCTTCCTTATATGGCGTGCGGAGCCAAACTCCCCGTGTTCCTGCTGCTGGTGGGCGTGTTCTTCCCCGAAAACCCCGCCCGTACCATGTTCCTGCTGACGTTGGCCGGTTGGGCCGCCGCGCTTCTCATGGCGCGCCTCATGCGCTCGACCATCATCCGCGGCGAATCCACCCCGTTCGTCATGGAATTGCCCCCGTACCGGGTCCCCACCCTGCGCAGCGTGGTCACGCACTGCTGGGAACGCACATGGATGTATCTCAAAAAGGCCGGGACCGTGCTTGTTGCCGTGTCCATCCTGATCTGGGCGAGCATGACCTTCCCGACGCTGGATCCTGAGCAGGCCGCGCCGCTGGAAACGCAGATCGCCGCCTTGCAGGAGAAGGTGGACGCCTTGCCCGAAGGGGATGCAGCCCGCACTCCGCTGGAGGAAGAGCTGGCCGCCGTACAGGCGACCCTCGCTGAAGAATCCTTGCAGCATTCTTGGGCCGGACGTCTCGGCATGGCCATCGAACCCCTGACCAAGCCCGTGGGCTTCGATTGGCGCACGGACGTGGCTCTGATTGGCGGCATAGCGGCCAAGGAAGCCATTGTTTCCACGCTCGGCACGGCCTATTCGCTTGGCGAGCAGGATCCTGAAGAAGCGACGTCGCTGGCGGAACGCCTCGCACAGGACCCGAACTGGAACAAGGCGACGGCGTTGTCCCTCATGCTCTTCGTGCTGCTGTACTCCCCGTGCTTCGTGGCCCTCGTGGTCATTCGTCAGGAGGCGGGCAGCTGGGGTTGGGTTGCGTTCAGCATGATATTCAACACCGTGTTTGCGTACGGTGTGGCGGCGGCAGCCTATAGAATCTGCATGGCTTTGTAGGCTTCTTTTTTCACTTTTAATTGATAATGAAATTTCACATCGAAGGAGAATGACATGAACGAGAACATGAAGTACGGCCTGTTTTTCCTTGGCGGCTTGGCGCTTGGTGCAATCGGCGCGGTGGCGGTGAGCAAGGGCAAGCTTGACCTGAAGCCGATGGCCGCTGATTTGTTGAGCCGTGGCATGGACGTCAAGGATGCTGTGCTCGCCAAAGTAGAAACCGTGAAAGAAAACATGGACGACATGGTGGCCGAAGCCCGCCACGCGGCGGAACAGCGCCGGGAAGCGAAGGAAGAGGCCTAGTCCTCCGGTGTTCCCCGCGAGCGTTTAGCCGATGTTTCCGGTAGGCTTTCGTTTTCCCTCGAAAGAGGGAGAAGCCTCTTCGGAAGCTGAACGCTCCCCTTTCTTACGCCTCCGGGACGGCCTCGTGCCGCTCCCGGAAGGCGGGCGGTCCTTCCCGCCTTTCCTCCAAAAAGGAACTCCCATGCTGTTTTTTATTGTCCATGACGTGCCGGGACGGGTCCGCCTGCGCGCCCGGTACGGTTTCAGCCTCCGCAAGGCGCAAGTCCTTGCGGACAGGCTTGACGCCGTCGGGGGCATCGAAGGGGTGCGCGTCAATCCCCGTACGGGGAGTGTGCTCCTCTTGTATGCCAACGACGAAGCCAAGCGGGCCGCGTTCCTGTTGCTGGCGGTGGCCGCTTCGGAACAGCCTTCCGGGGATGTCGCCGTGTGCGGCGAAAACCTCCCCGAGCCAGCCGGAAGGCCGAGTTGGGGGCCTTTTCTCCGCTATATCTTTGTCCGGCCGTTCATGCCGGTTCTCGTCAGGGTGGCCACGGCGGTGGCGGCCTCCGTTCCCTTTATCCTCAAAGGGGTTGCGGCGTTGTGCCGTGGGCGCCTCAGTGTGGATGTCCTTGATGCCGCCGCCATCGGCATTTCCCTGTTGCGCCGTGACTTCAAAACGGCACGCCTGCTGACTCTGCTGCTCGGTTTCGGTGAAGCGCTCGAAGCATGGACGCGCAAGAAGTCGCTGGACACCCTCGCCCAGAGCCTCGCGCTTGACGTCGATACCGTCTGGGTGCGGCGCGAAGGCCGGGAGATGCATGTCGCCATCAGCGAACTGAGCGAAGACGATCTGGTCATTGTCCGCACGGGGTCCGCCATTCCGGTGGACGGCGTGGTGGCGGAAGGCGAAGCCTCCGTCAATCAGGCTTCCATGACCGGAGAACCGCTCGGTGTCCTGCGCTCTCCCGGTTCGTCGGTATACGCCGGGACTGTGGTTGAGGAGGGCGAGATCGCCATCCGACCCACGGGCGTGGGCGACGGCACGCGCCTCCGGCAGATTGTCCGGTTCATCGAGGATTCCGAAGCGCTCAAGGCCGGAGTGCAGGGCAAGGCCGAACGGCTTGCCGATGCGGTGGTGCCGTTCAGCTTTCTGCTGGCCGGGCTTGTCTGGCTGGTCACCCGCAATCCCGCCCGCGCCGCTTCCGTCCTTCTCGTCGACTATTCGTGCGCGCTGAAACTTTCCACCCCTCTGGCGGTGCTTGCCGCCATGAAGGAAGGGGTGGGGCGCGGCGTCCTCGTCAAGGGCGGGCGGTTCCTCGAATCGCTGGCGGCGGCTGACGCCGTGGTTTTCGACAAGACCGGGACCCTTACGGAATCCCGTCCGCGCGTTGCGGAGGTGATCCCCGGAGAAGGCTACGAGCGGGACGACATCCTGAGGACCGCGGCCTGTCTTGAGGAGCATTTCCCGCATCCCGTCGCCCGGGCCGTTGTCCGGAAGGCCGAGCAGGAAGGCTTGCACCATCAGGAAGAGCATACCGAAGTCGAATATGTGGTGGCGCACGGCATTGCCTCCCGCCTGCACGGCAAGCGCGTGCTGTTTGGGAGCCGTCATTATATCCACCACGACGAAGGCGTGCCGGTGGACGGTATGCGGGAGGACATCGAGCGTCTGGCCCGCGAAGGCCGCTCGATCCTCTATCTGGCGGTGGACGGGAAACTGGTCGGGCTCATTGCCATTGAAGACCCGTTGCGGCCCGAGGCGGCTCCGGTTATTCGCAAGCTGCTCGGGCGGGGAATCCGCGTCGTCATGCTCACTGGGGACGATGAACGCACGGCCGCCGCTGTGGCCGAGCGGTTGGGAATCAGCGAGTACAGGTCGCAGGTATTGCCTACGGACAAGGCGGAGGTCATCCGCAGTCTTCAGGCGGAAGGCCACACGGTGGCCATGCTCGGCGACGGGATCAACGACTCTCCGGCTCTGTCCGCCGCCGACGTGGGGGTGACCCTGAGCGACGGTGCGGATCTGGCTCGGGAAGTGGCGGACGTGGTGCTGACGGAATGCCGTCTTGACGGCCTCGTCACCGCCGTCGATCTGAGTAAGGCCGCCATGCGGCGCATCCGGACTGACTTCGGCCTGATCATGACCCTGAATACCGTGTTCCTCGCGTCCGGGCTGGCCGGTTTCCTCCAGCCGGGGCCCTCGGCGCTCCTGCACAATCTGACGACGGTGGGCGTGTCCCTTAACGCCATGCGTCCGATGCTCAAAGCGGGCGCGGAACCCCAACTTGAGGAGGTCTCGGCATGAGCGAAATCGAATCGTGCATCACGAGTTTTGTGGATGGGCGGGTGCGCCTGCGCCATCCTTCCTTGAAACGGGCGGAGGACGCCGAACAGGTCCGCGGATTTCTGGCCTCACTGCCGGGAATATTGCGCGTGACGGTGAACAGCCGTACCGGGTCCCTGCTGCTGGAATACGATCCGGATCAGATCAGCCGGGAGGACTTGTTGGCCCTTGCCGGGCAGTGGGCGGATTTCGCCTCCGCCCAAGATGAGGCGGCGGCACCCCGGAAGCGGCGCTTCGACCGGGCCAGGGCCATCCGGTTCACGAACCGGGGCATGTTGGCGACGCTCGGCGCGTCCCTCGCCTTCGGCCTTGCCGGACGGGAACGCGGGCATGTCGTGGCGGGAGGGCTGTTCCTCCTCTTCAACCTCGCCCATCTCTATACCTATAGAAAGGCTCTCTAGCCGTCCAAGACGGGATCTTCCGCTCTCGGGAACGCTCAGCTGGCGACGGTGTTCCGCAAGCCGAGGCCATGCCTTGCGTCTTCATCCCGGGGGGCGGTCAGCCATAAACGGGCCATCGGCCCTTTCCGTGAACCTCAAAGACTCAATTCAGGAAGCAGCATGAAGAAAGTAGCCGTCCTTCTTTTGGCAGCAGGGCTTGTTTTCGGCGCGGCGCACAAGGGTGCGCAGGCCGCCGACATCAAGGTTTCGGGAGAATGGGATTTCAACACCGAATGGAACAATATCGGCTTCGCCAAGGAAAAGGCCGACGATCTGTTCCATGCCCGCCAGCGCTTGCGCACGCAGGTGGACATCATCGCGTCCGAATCCCTGAAGGGTACGGTGTTCTTTGAAGTCGGGGACACCAATTGGGGCAACAGCAGTGAAGGCGGCGCGCTCGGAACGGACGGCAAGGTCGTCGAAGTCCGGTACTCGTACGTGGATTGGGTTGTGCCCCAGACGGATCTGCGCGTCCGCATGGGCTTGCAGCCGTTCAGCCTGCCGAACTTCGTGGCGGGCGATCCCATCATGGGGAGCGACGACTCGGACGGCGCGGGCATCACCCTGTCCTATCAGTTCAATGATATGGCCGGGATGTCCCTGTTCTGGATGCGTGCGGAAAACGACAACACCACGATTGACCGCGGCGTGGGCAACGCGATGGACTTTGTGGGCCTGAGCGTCCCGTTGACCGGGGAAGGCTGGCAGCTCAACCCGTGGGGTATGTACGGCAATCTCGGCAAGAACAGCCTGAATGAAGTGGGCGAGAACGGCGAATCCCTGATCGTCGGCCTGCTTCCCTATGGGCAGGACGGCGTTTCCGTCGTGGCCAAAGATTCGAACAACCCGGCATGGTGGCTTGGCATCGGCGGAGAGCTGACGACGTTTGATCCGCTGCGCCTCGCCTTTGATTTCGCTTACGGCAAGGCCGACTGGGGCAAGGCGGCCAACGGGCAGGATCTGACCCGGCAGGGCTGGCTGCTTTCCGGTATTGCCGAGTACAAGCTCGACTACGTGACCCCCGGCCTCATCGCCTGGTACGGCTCCGGCGACAATTCCGATACGATGGACGGCTCGGAACGCCTGCCCACGCTGTCTCCCGGCTGGGGTGCCACGACCCTTGGCTGGGACGGCGCTTATGGGATTTCGGACGGCGCTGTGCTTAGCAATACGCCCACGGGCACGTGGGGTGTGGTCGCCCGCCTTGCCGACATCTCGTTCTTTGAAAATCTCACCCATACGTTGGCGGTGGGCTTCTATACGGGTACGAACAATACCCGGATGGTCACTTCCGGCCCGGTCGGCGGCGTCGAGAGCGGCAACGTCTACCTGACGACGAAAGACCATGCGTGGGAAGTCAACTTCGATTCCCAGTACAAGATCTACGAGAACCTGACGCTGGCGGCTGAAATGGGCTTTGTCCGCCTCGATCTGGATAAGGATGTTTGGGGGAGCAAGCTCAGCGGTGTCGACAAGACCGCGTACAAGGTCGGCCTGAACTTGAACTACGCGTTTTAATCCTTTCTAGTGGAAGTTGTTCCACAGGAACGAGGCAAGGCCGGGACTCATTGCCAAGAAATGAGTTCCGGCCTTTTTCTGTTTACCAATAAAGGAGCTAATGCAGTTTGTTTTTTTGATCGTTTTTGATGCACGCCGAAAAATTTCCACCATAAGTTCTTCCATCGTGCATTCCTCCGGTGGCCTTATTTCCAAAACGGGTACATGCAGGGGGACAACCATTCCCATCCCATCGCAGGATTGCAGCATACGGGCGCCTTGCCCGGTGAGTATCCAATCCGGTCTGATTCCTTTTTTCCGCAGCGCAGTGAGAAGCCAATCTGGAGGAATCGTTTTTCTTTTCTTCGCATCCGAGATTGACGACTGTTTTATCCCCAAGAACTCCGCCAATTCGGTCTGCGTTCTGTATTCTACCGCCTCAAAAAAGCGTTGTAGGGCTGGAAACATGACAACATCCTCGCTTGAGTGATCGGGTTATCATAGAAAATATAGATGATCAGTTATTCAGTTTTTTTCTGATCAGGTCATTCTTGTATGCCCCCTCTATGGAAGAAAATCCCCTTTGCCCGTTCGGTGATGTATTGGTAAAAGCCAGAAAAGATCGCGACATTACGCAATACCGCCTCGCCAAACTCACAAAGCGTAGCGCCCGGTATATCAGCATGTTGGAGCACAACGCGCGTGAGCAGCAACTGTCGACCGGGCTCCTGCTTGCGCGGGCTCTGCGTATGGATGCTGGGAACTGGTCCGCGACGTTGACGCACTCATGCCGGAAGGATGGCGAGCCCGGATGACAAAGACTTTGAGCCGAAGAGGGCCGGGCACCGCAAGAAGATATGCGGAACTGCAGAGAAGAAATGAAGCAGTTGGGAATGCGGGGCATCCTTTGTTCGCCGTTTGAAATGTCCCTTTCCGGTTTACCCCTTACATTTTACGGTCTAAAAGGCCCTAGCGATTGACACAGGAGCGCTCCGTTCCGATGTTGCCATGTTTGTTATGTATCAATTTGAAAATAGATGTTCAATATATCACCTGATAAAATCAACGGCTATTTATAAATCAGGTGTTGAGTATGAACAAGGAATGAGAAAAAGACCTCCTTCCAAGTTCGGTGTGGCTCTTGTTCAAGAGTATAGAAAGCGCGGCCTTACGCAATACAGTCTTGCCCAAAAACTGGGGCGCAGCACCCGCTATCTGAATAACCTTGAGCACGACAGAAACGAACCGCGTTTCACAACGATCCTTTTGCTTGCCGACGCCATAGGCATGGATCCGGGAGAACTGGTGAACGCCGCCGCTGCCCTGAGCTGGGCGGCTCTGACTGAGGAAGAAGGCGCGCTGGGGGAAATGGAGGAAGGGTAACGCGGAACAGATTGACGTTAAAGTAAAAAACGTCTTTTTGTTTTTCGTTGAATCAGGTTCAGATAAGCATTGTTATGCAAAACAGGCTCCCCCGATGCCGTCGGGAGAGCCTGTTTTGTTTGATGCTTTCAAATGCGGCGAGTCAAGCCTTCTTACCCTTCAGCTCGTGTCAGGGACGGCGTCTGAGGGATGACGTGGACGTCAAGCTGCGGGAAGGCGATTTCCACCTGATGCTCGGCGAAGACCTCCACGATCCGGTGGCGGATGGCCGAGGCGGCGTCCGTGGCGGTCCCGATGTCCGACCAGTAACGGAGTACGAAGTTCAGCGTGCTGTCCGCAAAATCCATGAACAGGACGAAGGGCTGAGGCCGCCGTACAATCTGCGGGACGGACTGCGCCACTTCAACCAGCAACCGTTCCACGAGCTTGGGATCGGTCCCGTAAGCCACGCCGATGGCCACTTCACGGCGCACGATGCGCCCGTTGCGCGTCCAGTTGATCAGGCGGTTGGAGACGAATTCCGAGTTCGGGACAAAGATGATGGCGTTGTCGAACGTTTCTACCGTGGTCGCGCGGACGCTGATCTTGCGGACGACGCCCTGCAGGTTGCCCACGTCGATGACGTCGCCTTCGTGCAGGGTCCGGCTGAAAATCAGGATGAGGCCCGACAGGAAGTTGTTGACGATGGTCTGCATACCGAAGCCGATACCGACGGAGAGGCCGCCGGCGATGACCGCGAGGTTTTCCAGCCCGAACCCGAGGGCTTTCAGGGTGAAGAGGGCGAAGAGCGTCCACAGCCCGTAGGTGATGCCCGTCTGCATGGGCGGGATCAGGGTCTTGTCGATCTTGTAGGACTGGGAGGCCACGCGGTTCAGGAACGAGCGGGAGGCCGTGATGGCCGCCCTCGTAATGTAGAACACGCTGACGATAAGAATCAGGTGCACCATGTTGAACGAAGCGGACCCGACCTGCACGCCGGTACCGAGGTAGTGCCACAGGAGCAGCGCGCCGCCGGGCATGGCGATGACCCAGAGCACCATGCCGCACAGGATGAGCAGCAGCACGATGGGCGCGATGAAGGCCGCGACGAGTCCCGCGAGCACGCTGCGCTGGGCGTGCTGCTCACTGTCCTGCACGTCCGAGGAACGGTTGAGGATCTGGAGCAGGCCGATGATGAACTGCGTGTTGATGGCGAGGCAGTCGACGAGGATGAGCACGAGGATCGCCATACGCGGCCAGCCGATGGCGGCGACGGCCATGCTGAGCCAGACGGTCAGCCTGTGGACGTGCAGCAGGTTGTTTTCGATGCCGGGAAGCTCGCGCGCGTGCAGTTCTTTGAGGATGTACAGCGAAACCAGGCCCACCGCGATCCAGCTCAGGGAGAGGATGCCGCCGGGCAGGTTGGGGTAGCTGATCAGGATGCCGAGGCTTGAGGCCAGATACATGGGCCAGAGCGGGGTGAGGCCCATCTTCTTGTCGAGGATGAAGCAGCGCATACCCCATGCGAGGGTCATCTCGCCGCCGATGACAAGGATGCTGCCGAGCACGAGCAGCCCCCGGAAGAGCTCGCCCTGGCTCCCGAAGGATGCCCCGACCAGCGCAAGGCCGGTGAATTGCCACAGGAGGCTGCGCAGGATGCCGGATCGGGCGGCCGTAGGCATGGTGCCCTTCTTTTCGGCTCGGACCATGCGGCGGTTGACGAAGAAGATGACGACGCAGCCCAGAAGCAGCACGTTGAGGAACCGCAGCCCCACGCCCTTCCATGCGGAAGGGTTGCGCGGGAATTCGATGCTCATGCGCAGGTTCATGTTCTGGAGCGTCTTTTCCCACCGCTCGGTGATCCCTTCCCAGGCGACAGGGTCGAAGAAGCGGCTCGGGACTGAAAAATAATAGGTCTGCCACAGGTCCGGCAGGTAGCCGGTCACGCCTGTGTGCATACTCTCGATTTTGCCGAGCAGGTCCGTGGCGGAGGAAAGCTCAAGCGTCAGCCGCTGATCCATCTTGATGAGTTTGTTCTCGATGCGGCTGATGTTTTTCCACGTCTGCTGCTGATCGGGATTCAGCTTTTCCTTGCTGCCTTTCTCCGGAAGGGGAGGGAGGCTTCTCTTCATCTGTTCCAGCGCGGCGATTTTGTCCTTGACCACGTTTTGCGCGGTCAGGACGGGCTGCATCTGCTGGCGCAGGCCCGAAGCCTGCAATACGCCGCGCTGATCGATGGATTCCAGCATGATGGGATCAAGCTTGTGCGTCCCGGCCAGAGAGAACAGGCGCTGGGCGGCTTCCTCCATGCCGGGAAGGCTCTTGCGGAGCGGATTGATGATCGCCTTGAGGCCCCCGGCCAAGCCGTCGATCTCGATTTCCATCGCGTTCAGCTCATCCTGATTCTGCTTGAACGCCTCTTCCCACACGGCGTCGTCGGAGGCGGTGGACTCGCTTTTCTGTTGGGCTGCTTCGGCTTCCGCCTGAAGTTTGGCCGTCGCGGCTTCGGCGTCCTGCCGAGCCCTTTCCTCGGCCTCCTGCTTGGCCTTGGCGTCCGCTTCGGCCTTGGCTTTGGCTTCGGCCTCCAGGCGGGCCTTTTCCTCGGCTTCCTGTTTGGCCTTCTCTTCAGCTTCGAGTTTGGCTTTTTCCTTGTCCGTCAGGGCGTCTCTATCGGCGGCCTTTTCGGAGGACGCGTCAGCCGTTTTGTCCGTTTTGGCCTTCTCTTCTTTGGCGGACGTTTTCTGGTCGGACGCGGCGGCGTCCTTGTCGGGAGCTGCAAGCAGGGGCCGTGCGGAAAGGCTTGCGCACAGCAGCCCGGCCATCATGAACAGGGCGAAGCGCCCAAAAGTGGAACGTGTGAAAAAACGCTGCAGGGACATGGTGTTCTATCCTTTATCAACCCGAAAAGATGTTCCCGTCTCATACGGCAAAGCGTCAGGCCATGCAAGGCCATTTAGCCTGCTGATCGAGCGAATGGGACGGTTCCGCGCCGTGTGGCGGAGGCCCTCAAGAAGGGAGGCCGTGCGAGCGCGTTGCCGCCTCGTTGCATGGGGAAGCGTGAGGAAAGAGGAATAGGGGAGACGCTTCGATGAAAGAATGGATATTACAATTTTGTAAAAATAGAATAAAAATCAAATGAACGAATTGATACCTAAAAATAAGTATGTTATTTGCTCATTGAATCGTCAAACAGGGTATGTGTTTTTCTTTTGACATTTTAAATAACAATTTTGTATAAAACGCGTGCCGCCGGGCCGAAAACGGCCCGCCAAAGTTCTTCCCCCCTTTGCGTGCTGATGCGGGCGATCGCCGCACGCACGGAAAGCGCGGGATGGCGCGCCGTCACGAAGTCCCGCCGCGCGTGGCGGGCAATCCGTATGAGGATGGAGGAAGCTATGTGCAGAATCGGAGCGATCAAAAGCAAGGTGCCGGTCGAACCGGCGAAAGCGTTGTATTTGATGCTTCCCCAACAGGAAGGGCATGACAACTCGGGTTATGCCATGGTGATGCAGGATTTGTACGGCGTGTTCGAGGGCCATAAGGACAAGCCGCTGCTGTCGCTGGCCTGTACGCCGCGCGGCGTCCGGATGGTCGATGCGTATATGGCGGAGCAGGGGTTTGAGCAGGTGTTGGAGTGGCTTCCGGACGTGGATCGGCGGCCCGGCCTCGATATCAAGGCCATGCCCTGTTATGTGTTCCGTAACTACGAGTATCCCGAAGCCTACAGGGGACGCACGCAGGCCGAGCGTGAGGAACTCCTGCTCGATACGCGGCTTGCCCTGCGCCGGATGCTGGAAAAGGACGGGCAGGGGTTCGTCTATTCCTTCTGGCCCGACGTGCTGACCTTGAAGGAAATCGGCGATCCCCGTGACATCGCCGCCTATTTCCGTCTGTGGGACGAGGAAGGCCCCCTGCGGGCGAAGAGCATCGTGACCCAGTGCCGCCAGAATACGAACTACGACATCGTCCGGTATGCGGCGCATCCGTTCTTCCTTCAGGGCTATACCCTGTGCGCCAACGGGGAAAACACGTTCTATACGAAGAATACGGAGTACCAGAAGTCGCTGCACCGGGGATACGTCGGGTTCGAGTCGGACTCGCAGAATTTTCTCTACACCCTGCATTACGTACTGCGCGAACTGAAGTGGCCCCTCAAGTACTTCAAGCACGTCATTACGCCGCTGCCCTTTGCGGAAGCGGAACGGCGCGGCGACCGCAAGGTGCTGAGCCTCATCCGCGAATCCCTCGCCCATCTGGAAATCAACGGCCCCAACACGATCATCGCCGTGCTCCCTGACGGAAGCATGATGACGTGCTGCGACTCCAAAAAACTGCGCCCTGTGGTTGTGGGCGGCGACGGGACGACCATGGCGATTTCCTCCGAAGTCTGCGGGCTGAACGCGGTATTGCCCGATCGGGATGCCTCGCGGGACATCTATCCCAACGAGCGGGAAGTTGTGCTCATCAATAATGATTTGGCGGTGCAAAGATGGAATCAGTGACCACGCAGGATATTGGCGTCAACGATTTAAGGTGGATCATCGACTATCGGCCCGAGCGCTGTACCATGTGCGGCAGCTGTGTGGCGAGCTGTACCCTGAACGCGCTTGAAGTCGCGGTCATGCGGCAGGATCTGACGGTTTCCCGTGCGAGCCAGCCGGAACCGGTTCGGGAGCACCTGGCCCGTCCCGTCATCCGGCAGAAGGCGAGCCTTACCGGATCGTGTGTCGGCTGCGGCATGTGTGAAAAAGTGTGCCCCAATCAGGCCATCCGTGCCGTCCGCAACCCTGACAGCCGGTATGCGCTGCTGGCCCGGACGAATGGCCCCACCAAGCGCGGCGGACGGACCAATCTGAACGCGCAGCGCACCCTTGATCACATCGTCGTAGGCCGCATCAGCCAGATGACCGACCCGGCGCTGGATTCCGAGCGGCATACCTTTGATATTCTGGCCCCGTTCGGGCGTGTGCTCCTGCCCGGCGAACTCCCGTTGCGCGCCGAGGGCGGCGAACTCAGGCTTGAGGGGAAAACACCCCCGCTGCACTGGATTTATCCGGTCATTTTCAGCGATATGTCCATCGGCGCGCTGTCCACGCGGGCGTGGGAGGCCATCGCGCTGGCTACGGCCTACCTCAACGAGCAATGCGGCCTTCCCGTGCGCATGAGTTCGGGCGAGGGCGGTATGCCCGTCAAGCTGTTGGAATCCGAGCGGCTCAAGTACATGATCCTGCAAATCGCTTCCGGGCATTTCGGCTGGAACCGCATCATCAAGGCCATGCCCCGCATGAAGGCGGACCCGGCGGGCATCCTGATCAAGATAGGGCAGGGCGCCAAGCCCGGCGACGGCGGCCTGCTCCCCGCCGCCAAGGTGGCCCCGCACATTCAGGCCATTCGCGGTGTGCCGAGGACGACCCTGCATTCGCCGCCGAACCATCAAGGGCTCTATTCCATCGAAGAATCGGTCCAGAAGATGCACTTGTCCCTGAACGCGGCCTTCGGGTTCCGCGTTCCCGTGGCCATCAAGTGCGCGGCCTCGGCAACGTCCGTATCGGTCTACAACAACCTGCTCCGCGATCCGTACAAAATCTGCGGCGGGTTCTTTATCGACGGCATTCAGGGCGGCACCGGCGCGGCGAATGAGGTTTCGCTCGATCATACGGGGCATCCGGTGGTTTCCAAACTGCGTGACTGCTACCTCGCCGCCGTGCGGCAGGGGTTGCAGGGGCAGATCCCGTTGTGGGCGGGCGGCGGCATCGGCATGACCGGGACGGCGGGGGCCGACGCCTTCAAGATGATCTGCCTCGGCGCGAACGGCGTGTTCCTCGGCAAGATCCTCATTCAGCTTCTGGGATGCGTGGGCAATGAGCAGGGCCGCTGCAACGCCTGCTCCACGGGCAGATGTCCCACCGGCATCTGTACGCAGGACCCGCGCCTCGTCCATCGGCTGGACGTCGATCGCGGCGCTCAGAACATTGTCGACTACATGCTGGCGTTGGACGGGGAACTGCGCAAACTGATGGCTCCCATCGGGAACAGTTCGTTGCCGGTGGGCCGTTCCGACGCCCTTGTGACGACGGACAGGGCCGTGGCCGACAAGCTCGGCATCCAATACGTGTGCTAGGAGGGCGCGACATGTTGACAATCAAGACATTGCAAGGGACGCACCGCATGTCGACCCAGGACTTGCTTCTCGCCATTGAGGAAGCGGTCGGCAACGGCGAGACATCGTTTGAAATCGAAGCGTCGGGCCAGCACGACATCGGCGGCCCGCTGTGGAACAGGGAAGGCAAGGCCCTGCGGTTCCATGTGACCAACCCCGGCCAGCGCGTCGGTTCCATGTGCCTCGACAATACGGAAATCCTTGTGGACGGCCCCGCGCCCGCCGATGTGGGCTGGCTGAACGCGGGAGGCCGCATTGTCGTGCGCGGGGATGCGGGCGACACCGCCGGGCACTGCGCGGCGGCGGGCGTCATCCATATTGGCGGCCGGGCAGGGGCCCGATCCGGTTCGCTCATGAAGCACGATCCCCTTTATGCGCCCCCGGAACTGTGGGTGCTCAAGAATGTGGGCAGTTTTTCCTTCGAGTTCATGGGCGGGGGCAAGGCCGTGGTCTGCGGTTATGACTGCGAAGGGCTTCCTTCCGTCCTTGGCGAACGTCCCTGCGTGGGCATGGTCGGCGGCATAGTGTATGTGCGCGGCGCGTTTTCCGAGGACGTCGCGGACGATCTCGCCGTATCCGGGCTGGAGTCAGATGACATCGCCTACCTTGACGCCGGGCTGGAAACATTTTTGTCCGCCGTGGGCAGGCCGGAACTGTACGCCGTCCTCAGCGATTGGAACGAGTGGCGGAAGATTTATCCCCTCACCTTGGGGGGACATTCCCCTGGGACCGATCCCATGCCGATGAAGGCGTTCCGGGCCAAGGAATGGATACAGGGCGGCATTTTCAGCGACGTATGCCGTGATGATTTCGTTGTGAACGCCACCGTAGCGCGCGGCCTGTACCGCCAGCGCGTCCCCTCGTGGGACAACGCCGCCTGTGCCGCGCCCTGTGAGTTCCGTTGCCCGGCTTCCATTCCTACACAGCTACGGTACAACCTGCTGCGCGCGGGCAAGGTGGAGGAAGCCTACAAGCTGGTGCTCGACTATACGCCGTTCCCCGGCTCAGTGTGCGGCGGCGTGTGTCCCAACCCGTGCATGGAAGGGTGCACGCGCGGCGGCATCGACGAAGCCGTCCAAATCGGAGCGCTCGGGCGCTGTTCCATTGATGTGTCCCTGCCCCGTCCCACCGGGCCTACCGGCAAAAAAGTGGCCGTGATCGGCGGCGGGGTCGCAGGCTTGAGCGCCGCATGGCGGCTTGCCCGGAAAGGGCATGAGGTCACCGTCTACGAAGCTGACGAGCGCATGGGCGGCAAGCTGGAGCAGGTCATTCCCCGCGCCCGCCTTCCGCATGAGATTTTGGAAAAGGAACTGAAGCGCATTGAGGACATGGGCGTCCGTTTCGTGACCGGCAGCCGGGTTGACGCGGACGGGTTCCAGCGGCTCCGGCGGGAAAGCGATGCGGTGATCGTCGCCACCGGAGGGCATATCCCCCGCGTGTTCCCGTGGCCCGGGCAGGAGAGGATTGTGGCGGGCATCGACTTCCTTAAGGCCATCAACAAGGGCGAGAACCCTCGTGTCGGCCGGAATGTCATCGTCATCGGCTGCGGCAACGCTGGCATGGATGCCGCAGCCGGGGCCTATGCGATGGGCGCGGAAAGCGTGACCTGCATCGACGTGCAGAAACCGGCGGCCTTTGCCCATGAAATCGCGCACATCGAAGCGCTGGGCGGCAAGCTGCTCTGGCCGGTGATGACCAAGGAAATAACCGATGGCGGACTCATCACGGCGGACGGGACACTCATTTCCGGCGACATGGTCATCATCACCATCGGCGAATCCCCGGATTTGGGCTACCTGCCTGAAGGCGTGCGGAAATTCCGCGATTGGGTCATTCCCGGGGCGGACATGAGCCTTCTTGAAAACGTGTTTGCGGCGGGCGACGTGATCAAGCCCGGGTTGCTGGCGGACGCCATCGGAACGGGAATCAAGGCGGCTGAGGCCGTTGACGCCTCGCTTCGCGGTGTGGCCTATGCGCCCGTCGAGAAGAAACCGGTACCCTCAGGGCAACTGAGCACAGCGTATTTCATCCGTTGCCCTCATGGTGAGCTGCCTGCCGCGAACCGGGATTTTGACCGTTGTGTCAGTTGCGGGACCTGCCGGGATTGCAGAATGTGCTTGGAATCCTGCCCGGAGGGGGCCATCAGCCGGGAAACACTGGCGGGCGGCGCGTATCAGTATGTTTCCGATCCCGATCGGTGCATCGGATGCGGCATCTGCTCCGGCGTCTGCCCCTGCGGCATTTGGACGATGCATCCCAATGTTCCGCTGGAGTAGGGGAGGCACACGGAAGATTGGGGAGGGAGAAGCTTTCTGAAGAAAGTTTCTCCCTCCCCCAAACCCCCTTCTCTCCCGCTTCAAAGGCTTTCATCTTTATTGAATCCCTGCCGACAGGAGGGGAACGGGGGAAAAGGCCTGTGATAGTGCATGATTGATGCAGGAATAGTGGCTTCCTACCCTCAAGCGCGTATATTCGGCTATGGGAGGAAACCTCCTTGCTTTTTGGGGTGACGGATACGGCTCATCCCGTTTTTCCTTTGATCGGAAGGAAAGCGAAACGGTGCCAAAATCGCCGTTGAGTTCGATCCTGCTTGGTACGCTCGCACGCGAACGGCCATTGCCGTAGACCGTTTGCCTCATGTTTAGAGGCGGGTGGATTTCGCGTATCTCGGCGAGAGCTATTTTATGCCTCATGAATTCCTGAAACAGATAAAGGGGGTTGAAGTGCGACGTCCAGTTTTGGACTTTGATGCCGCCGCCCGGAAACTCCAGCATACCGTTTTCTGCGTCGATGACGTACCGTTGGCGTTCACCCTGAAGAGAAGCAGGTTCACAATGCCTATTGCGATGAAAAAAATAGGGAAAAATGTCATGTATGCCTTGCTTCGACATGCCGTACGGGACAAGCAGGCCTATCACCGGAAAGGACACCGCACCTAGGAGCGAACGTGTCACTTTGGCCCAATCAACCACGCTGCGGCTGCAACAGAGATTGTCTTGCACCGTGTCAGCCATGACACGCTCCCCCCTCACACGTGAAAGCATAAAAGCGGTACGATTGTATCTTATTTTGTTTATTTCGGTGCTATTGTATCGAATTTCTGTCAATACACTGTGTACCTTGATGGAATGAAAACCTATCCTCGTTTATTGGAAGCCACTGGCATTACAATCGAAAAAATCCGAAAAGAACGAAAGATGACCAAAACGGCCCTCGCGGATTTTTCGGATTTGCAGGATTGCTATGTCCGTGGAATCATAAAAGGAAAAAGGAATCCCACCATCACCGCGATCTATTCCATCTGTGAAGCCCTTGGCCTTTCTCCTCTGGAGTTTTTCAAGAGGGTGACTGATGAATTGAACGGACTGAACAAGCCAAGAAAAAATCTCCAGTAAAGGCAAGCGACAGTACGGAAACGCCCTTTCATGATCACAGTGTGTTGTGGAAAAAGGGAAAAGGCTCCGCACGTGTGTTCATGCAGAGCCTTTTTGCGGCGGAACTCTTGCCGCGCGGCCTCCCTGTCGCAGTTTTTGCGGGGAGGGGCTTTTGGGAAAAAGCCTCTTTCTCGGTATCTGTTACGCCTTCGCCTTGTGCTCCGCCGTGCAGGAGGAAATGGTGGCCTTGGCGACGTTGTTCGAATGATAGCCGATGTGCTCGATGATCCCGAGAATATCCACATAGACAAGGCCCGTTTCGGAGTCGCATTCCTGCTTGTCCAGCCGCTGGATGTGGCGGTTGCGGAGTTCGACTTCGAGGCCGCGCAGCTTCCCGGCGATGGGGGCGACTTCGCGCGCCTTGTCGGGGTCGTCGTTGATGAAGCCGTCCAGCGCGGTCACAATGGCGTGATGGGCTTCGGCGTACATGCCGGAGAGTTCCGTCATGGCCTGCTGGGAGAAATCCTTCGGCCTGTTCTGGCGGTACGCGTAGTACTCAAGGAGCTTCTTGCCGTAGTCGCCGATGCGCTCGATGTTCCCGGAGCTGGCGACATACAGCGTCAGCACGCGGGCCGCGTCATCGGAGATCCCGGCCTGCATGATGTCTTCGGCATAGGCTTTGACGGCCTTGTGCAGTTGGTCGATTTTGGCTTCGGTCTCTTCGATCTTGGGGATGAGGTCTTTCTTGTCGTTGAAGAATACTTCCTGAACCGAATCAAGAAGGTGGATGACCAAAAAGCCCATGTAGGCACATTCGTTTTTGACCGCTTCCACAGCGATGCCGGGGGTGGCTTCGATGAGCTTGGGATCAAGATACTGGGCCCCTTCGACGACCTTATGGGCCTTGTCGGGCAGGAGCCTGCGGATGAGCGCCGCGAACGGCTTGACGAAGGGCAGGAAGATGATGGTGTTGAAGACGTTGAACAACGTATGGGCGTTGGCGATCTGGTGGGCGATGCCTGTAGCCGTCATGGCGATCAGCTCTTGGTAAAGCGGAAGGATGGTGAGGAAAATGCATACGCCGATGACGTTGAAGAGCACATGGGCGGCGCAGGCCTGTTTGGCGGTCCGATCCGTGCCGATGGAAGCGAGGACCGCGGTGATGGTTGTTCCGATATTGTCACCCAAGATGATGGGGATGGCCGCGTGGAGGGGCAAGAGGCCCTGTACGCCGAGGGCGATGGTCAGGCCGACCGTAGCGGCGCTGGATTGGACAAGGAGGGTGAGCAGCGTTCCGGCCAGAACCCCCATGAGCGGGTTGTGGCTGAACATGAGGAATAATTCCTTTTCATTCCGGAGGAAACTCATGGAGGATTCCATGGTCTGCATTCCCACGAAAAGCAGACCAAAACCCAATAGGCCGTTGCCGGCGTACTTCTGTACCTTGGAGCGTCCGAAGAAGGAGAGAAGCACGCCTATAATAATGAAGAGGTAGGCGTAGTCTTGGACTTTGATGGCGAGGATCTGGCCCGTGATCGTGGTCCCGATGTTGGCGCCCATGATGACGCCGATGGCTTGCGTCAGGGTCATGAGCCCCGCGTCGACGAAGCTGACCGTCATGACCGTGGTGGCGCTGCTGCTTTGGATGAGAACGGTGACGCAGGCACCCACCAGTACGCCCATGATCGGCGTTTTGGTCAGTGTTCCGATAAGCTGTCGCAATCGGTCCCCGGCTATCAGCTGTAGGGCCTCACTGATCAGCTTGATGGCGAAGAGGAAAAGCCCAACGCCGCCAAGAAGCTGAATGATGCTTTGTACAGACATGAAGACGCTCCTTAGAATTTGGTTCGACTCTTGCCCCATGAAAAGATGAACTGTCAAGGAAATTCCCGGCGAATTCGAATACTCGGCATTCCGAAAAAGGGGAACCGCATTTTTTTAGAGTACCATGATAATAAAATCACCTTTATTTATCGCGTGTTATTTGCCAGCGTCGTTCGTGGTGTGGAAAAAATGTCGATTTTTCCAAAAAAAGGCTTGCCAGCCATCCTGAATTTCGCTAGTTACATCGCTGCACGACGCGGAGAGGTGTCCGAGCTGGTCGAAGGAGCACGATTGGAAATCGTGTGTACTCAAAAGGTACCGGGAGTTCGAATCTCCCCCTCTCCGCCATAAATTTCAAGGGCTTGTTGAAATCCAACAAGCCCTTTTTTCGTATCTCAATTACCTTCATGCGTGATTCCATGCGTGATGTCCTCAAAAATACCCGCAGCTTCTCTATCAACGCCAAGGTCATGCAAATAGATCTCTGTGGTGCGGATGTTCATGTGTCCAAGCACCTTTTGCGCCCGGCGCGGGTCTTTAAGATGGGTAGCCATAAAGTGGCGCAGGCTGTGGGCCGCAAAGAACGGTATGCCCGCCTTCTCGCAAAGGCGTTTCATAAGGTACTTGATGCGCGGCGTGGTGCGCGGATAGGGAAGACCCGTTCCGGGGGCTTCAAAAACGAACCGCTCATTTTCGCGTAAGGCATAGAGACGGAACAGCACGCTATATAATGTAGGGCTCATGGCAATCGTGCGTGATTCCCGGTTCCCGCCCCGGCGTTTGCTTGTCCACAGCCGGACGGTCCTGTTTTCCAGATCGACATCTTCCCACGCCATTTCGCGGATTTCGGAAATGCGCCCCGCCGTATGGAGAAGGCAGAGCAGGAAATCCCGCTCGAACCCTGTAGCGCAGGACATGAGCTTGGCAACGTCACCTTTCGGTGGAATATATTTCACGGCCTGCACTGTGGCGAAAGGCTCAGTCTGGCGCGCAATATTGACCGGAACGTACCCCTCTCGTGCGGCCCATGAGTAAAGCGCTGATAACTCGATACGGTACTTGTTCGCGGATTTTGCGCTCACGGCTTCCTTGGCTGCTTCAAGAAAGGCTTCCAGATCGTTTTTTGTGATAGTTGAGAATTCGGTTTTAGGTCCGATGAACTTGTTTAGCTTTCGAAGAACGCTTTTCTTATAGATGAGTGTGTTCTTCTTGCATCTTCCTTCGCGTTTTTGAAGATAGAGAGCCGAAACCTCATACAAGGCCAAGCGTTTGGGCATAGTTGCGGATTTCTTGACGATTGATTCCCATTCGAGCGCCTTCATCTTGCTCAAGAATCCGCCCCGGTACGCGATTCTTTGCCCTCCTTCGAACACTTCCGCCGCGTATCGCATACCATTCTTCGTCTTGTATTTCCTGATGGACATGAGAAACCTCTTTGAGTGTATCGCTATCCCAAAGGAAGCGGACGGAGCGGAGCGTTTTTCCGCGTCCTACAGGGATATGGGGGTATATTTTCCAAATTCTACGGAATGTTTCCCGACTGATGCCGAGCCGTTCGCTCATCTCGTCGGCGGTGAGTGTTTCCATCTTGTCCTCCCTACGCGGCCCGCTCGTACACCCGCGTCCCGATCTCAGCGATCTGCGGGTCGACCTTTTCGAGCGCATTGCACAGCGTGGTCAGCGTCTTGAGCAGGTTGTGCCAGTGAAGGCCCCGGAAGTAGGCGGGGCAGGTGTTCCGGGCGTCCTCAAGGAAGGTCAGCCCGGCCCACACTCCAGAGGCCCACAGGCTCCATTTCTTGGCGTCATCGGTTTCAGCAAGTGCAGAATCGACGTGTTCCGCGAGGATATGGAACCTCCTGTCGAGATCTCGCTTTGCGCCAGCAGACAGCCTGCGCTGGACATCATCGCTACACCGTTCGATCCAGCGGTCGACCTTCTTGACTTGTCTGCCAAGGTCGCCAAGCTGCGCCAGCATTTCCGGTTTAAGAAGGGATAGCGCCACGGTGATCATGGACAAGGCCAGAACGCAGCGGGTGTGTTGTATGGCCTCGTGCGGGTACGGGATTACGGGGTTGATGGGTCTTCGCATGTTCTCCTCCAAAAAAAGGAAAAGCCCCTTTAGGGGCTACTTTGGTTCGCGCTTGGCTTGAGAGTTCCAAACGTCTACAGCGGCGTTATTAACTAGTATTCGCAGAACTTCTTTATTTCTGAAAAAGTTACTTCGCGCAACCACTTGGGTACCTGTGGCAATTCTTCGTCGAAGGGAATGGGCACGCTAAAACATATCTTTAGGCTTCGGATGGATACCCTTGGCATGTAGTGGATATTGCCTTCGGTATACTCTTTACCGAGTCCGATCTTTTCGGCTATGAAGCCGTTGGTGTCGAACTGCACGTCTTCGGAAGCCAGCCGGGCAGCAAGTTGCCTCCCCTCGCGCGTGTTAAGGTTTGGGAAATATCCGTACCCGGGGGCCATCTTCCCGGGGACGCCACGCAGATAGAGTTCGTCGGACGGCTTGTCGAAAAGGAGGCCCACAGGGGCCTTCTTGTCGTTGAGGAGCAGGCTGTGGGCGCTGTAGTCGTTTATGAGCAGGGTTCTAGCATATCGACACTTTGTCGCTTTGCTGATGGCAAGTTCGATGAGTTCCACGCATTCCGGGCCTTCTCCGATGTAGTACATCCGTTCCATGTGGCTATTCCTTCGGTTCGCGGGGTTCGGGGATGGGGCCAGCCCATTGTCCATGCAGAATGGACATCCAGTTACCAACGCCTCCAATCACAGCATATAATTCGTTCATTTTACGAGAGTCATGCTTGATCCTTGCGATGCGGATGCCATATTCATCCTTGAACCAATACCACCCCGGCACCTTCGGAGGCTCTGTCGTCCACTCTAGCGCACGGGGCAGGGCGTTCCACGATGCTGCGGCCTTTTCTCTGGAGCCGTGCTCACTTGTGGTCAAACATCCCCGCGTGCAGTATGCGGACCAGCCTATTGCGACGTGTCCCTTGCCGTCTCTCTCGAATGAGTCTATGATGTCCGCTTTCCCTCCACACGCCGGGCACGGTAGCAACGTCAGTTCTTCGGACATGATTCCTCCAGTATCTTTCTGATTGTCAGAAGTGAATCATCTACATAGAGAAGATCGTTGATAGCTAATTTGAGCAAGTCTTGATACCGTCGATGCTTTCCACATCGCTTCTTCATTTCTCTAAGATGTTCGACGATTGCCCCGATTTCCCATTGCCGCTGCTCAAGTTCCGCATCAAGTCCGTTCAGCGCGTGCTCTTTCATCTCCCTCCCTCCACGGCTTTGCGGGCGGCTTCACGCATACACTCCATGCACGAACTATCTTGGCATTTAGACATATCTACATTGCGGGGGCACATTCCAAGCAAATCAACAGCGTTAGTGTATCCGTGTGCCAACCAATCGGCTTCTCGCTCCAGCCTTTCTTTCTCCGCCTCGACTTCTTCCAGTGCATCAAGTAGCCGGATGGTGAAGTCCGCATGGGCCGCATCAAAGCATGTGTATGGTGATGACAGTCTTTCGCGCCACTGGTCGCGCTCTTCTTTTGTTGGGTTCATATCATTTTTATCCCTTTAGTGCCTTGTAAATACGGACGACAACTTCTTGCAGTTCTGTTTTTTCATTCTGGGCATGTTCCAGTTCCCGGCACAGCCTGAAAACCGTAGCCGCAGGCCCCATTTTGTCGAGTTCCTTGGAGTCTCCGAGCATGTCGCCAATGGCGGCGGCCCGGAGACTGGCGAGCTCTTCGGTGGTGATCATTCTTTTGGCTCCGTCAGGGTAAAAATCAACTGCATCACGTCGCCCTCAGGCATTTTCTCTCCTTTGCGTGCTCTCTGTGCATTCTGAGCTTCAATAAGACTCACAGCAATCCTGAGCATCTCCACCAGCCTCGGCACGGCGTTGCACGCGGCGACGATGTAGGCGGCGTTATCCGGTTCTGTGGACATGTATTTCATCCGGCAGATGATGCGCTCTTCTTTATCGGTGATGTAGTATTCTTCTTCATCCTCTCCAAAAAAGAGTTTCTTCCTGAGATAATAGGGCGGCATGATTGCCGCCTCCCTAAGCCGTTCCAGTTCGTCAAGCCATTCCTGTGCGGTCATTCCGCTATGTCCTCCCACATTTGATCAGTAACAAGACAACACCATCCGTCAGGCGTGGGCCAGAATGGGCAACAGCCATTTTCCACTGGGCACGCACCACGGCGGCATCGTTCGGCAAGCTGTACTGGGGTGAAGTCTTTGTACTCTGGCAGTACGTCCTCATTCCACCAATCAGCCGGGGTGACTTTTCGGCATCCCTTCATCATCTTGCAGTGCTCACCGCCTCCCGCTGGGCACCCGGACTGTCCCTCGCTGTGCGCGCACAGATAAGCGCGTATCAGAGCCCGTTTGGAATACTTTTCAAGATCTTCTATTTTCATCCTCTCTCCTCCTGCGCGCTGTTCAACACTTCTTCCCAAGCTTGAGGCGTTACCCGTCCGCATGTCTTGCATTCTCTCACCCGACAATACGGGTCGGGACATTTCCCGATGGGAACTGTCACATATGCCCGGCACATATACGCCCGCGCGATTGCCTCTTTTGAGCACTGCATAATGGATTCAAGGGAGGTTTCGTTCATATCTTCTCCCAATCTTCGGCAAGAATATCTTCCGTCCACGGTATCCAAGGATAAGAGAATTGTTTCCCATGCGATGTTTTAACGGCGTGCTCTATAAAACCATCTATAGCACAAAGAATATATACGTCCTGTTCCCATGAGATACGCCGAATTTTGATAGTCTCTCCTTCATGGTATTTAAGGAATTCATACAGCGTCATTGTCCATCTCCTCTTCAACGGCGATACGGGCGTTCTTGAGGTAACATGCTGTACAACGGTCTTTGTCAAAGAGTTGACAGTGGTTGTTAAAGCACATGTCCTCTCCGATTGCCCATGCTCCAGCTAGCCTTGCCGCCACCCTCGCCTCGAATTCGGCGGCGTCGCGGTAGAGGGGTTCAATGCCGTATTCTTTGGGTACAAATTCTTTTTTATCGCTGCACCAAAAGCAAATACCCTCAATAGTTTCGGTCCCGCTGTAATATAAACAACGCAAACATTTATTGCTTCGGTTCTCCAGCCACTTCCTTTCCCGTTTCGTCAGCATATTTCACCCCGCGCGTTGTTCATGCAGCCGCGCCCCTGCACACAATCCAGACCACCCACACGAAGAAGGCGACCCACGCGAGAGTGAGCCGCCTTTCCCATTTCGTCATTCATCCACCTTTTCATAGGTGGCTTCAAAGATGTCAGGCTTGCATGGATACAGCTCACCTTTAATGCCCCGGATGATGTAGTCACCGGGTGATGCGAGATGCTGACCTTCAAGCGTGAAGATGATGAGGTCGCCGTCTTCATTGACCAGCAACTCACGGCAGGAACCGCCATTCAGGGCTTCTACCTCAGCGAAGTTGTTGTTTCCATGCCCATCGCGCCACCATTGGACGGCCTCAATCACAACGGGCTTTTTGCGGTATTTCGTCATTCGTCCACCTTTTCCGTCCACTTATCACAGATTGCCAAGCCACCTGTCTTAAAGCCATTGAGCGTACAGCGGGAACCGTCAAAGTAGATTATTCCTCGGTATCCTTTTTTCTCGATACGCTCGACATACTTGCAATTCGCACAAGTCTTTGTGGGCGCATGTTTCTGCCAGTTTACGCTATTTTTTGTGATTCTTGGCATATCATCCCGCGTGATTCGTATGCGCGGCCCACGGTTTGGGGTATGAAAAGCCCCGCCGGGGGAGGGCGGGGCGTGGGGTGCTATCTGCAATTTTGACAAGAGCTAATGAAAGCTTTATCCTAAATTGCTACGTTTAGGGGAGAGCGAGGCACTATGCCACGTTCTTCTGCTCAAGGCTCGGAGTCCTTTATGGTTCGGGGCCTTTTTCATGCTTTCTCCGCAATCCTCAGCTTGCTTGCCGGAACCGTCCATTTCCCCTCGTAGCCGTACACGGTGACGTACATAGCTTTGCGTCCTTTCCCGAAATCACGGGGATACGGGGCATAGGAGGCCGTCACGGTGACGGTTTGGCGTTCGCCGCCTACCTTGGCTCGGTAGAGAAAACGACGCCCCGGAATTATTGATGCCAAATCAGGACATTTTAGTCTGATTTCGGGGAGGGCGTCACTGTCCACGGTTCACCGCCCCCCGCAGTTCCTTGCCCGGCCTAAACTTCACGGTCTTGTGCGCGGGAATGGGAATGCTTTCCCCGGTGCGCGGATTGCGACCTTGGCGGGCGGGCACGTCCACGACTTCGAACACGCCAAAGCCCTGAATTTTCAAGGAATGATGTTTCACGATAGCCCGTTGGAGCGTATCCAATACCTGATTGACGACACATTCGGCCTTCTCGATTGAGGTCATGATGTCCGTGGTGTCGGAAGCTCGAACCATTATGACGAAATCAGATTTGTTCATGGCATTACCTCAAAAGAAAGGCCCGGTGGTGAGCCGGGCCGGGGTGGTTATCGTACTTGCAAGCTGTATGTCTTCACCAGAGCGCAGCCGGGGATGGTCAATCCGCCTTTGAGGGCTTCTTTAATTGTGGACTTGTCCGGCTCCACTGTCGTCTTTGTGCGGCGGTACAGTTCGGGAAGTTCTTCCATTTGCGCCGTTACCGCTACAGCCTCAGTTTCCCGAACGCTGATTGTGTAGGCGTTGCCGGATACTTTCTTGAGGCCGTTTTCCCTGAGTGCGATGGTGTAGTGTTCCTTGAGCCATGCAACGCGTGATTCCGCTGTCCTCGCCTTGGCTGCAAGGCGTCTGGCCTCTTCCTTGCAAGCTTCGGCAAGTGCCGACTGGATTTTCAAGAACTGCCCGAACCCATCCACCTTGTCGGCTTCGACTTTGGCGAGTTCATCCATGTAGGCGTCCATAGCCTCGCGTTGTTCCGGAGTCAGTTCCTCATCGGGAACAGAAAGCATCCCGGCGATTTCTTGCTGAATTTCGTTGAAGGTAGGCATGTTCACCTCCTAGAAGGGCACATTGTCCATGCCATAAGATTCAGAGGGTAAGGATGAACTGGGCTTTCCTCCGTCCTTCTTGTCGAGGAACTGGACGCGCTGCGCCTTGATTTCCGTGGAGTAGCGTTTCTGTCCCTGCTGATCCTGCCATTCCCGCGTAGATAATGAACCCTCCACGAATACAAGGCTTCCCTTGCTCAAGTACTGGCTGCAATGTTCAGCGGCCTTCTGGAACACAACGACGCTATGCCATTCGGCCTTTTGAACCCGATTCCCTTCCCGATCCGTGTAACTTTCGTCAGTAGCGACATTGAGACGGCAAATTGCCGCGCCGTTTTGGGAATATTTTAGTTCTGGATCGCGCCCAAGGCGTCCGATGATTTCTACACGGTTGAGACTAGCCATTTTTCCCTCCATTGATGGCGTTCAAAAATTCGGAAACATCGTCCTTTGTCAATTCTCTAGAGCTTGCAAGGGAACGTCCGAAGAATCGTGAAAGCTCGGAAAGGCCAGCCTCTCTATTCTTCCCATGTCGCTTTGTTAGATAAGCCATGAGGGCATTTGATTGCGCAGCCGTCATTGGGTTTGGGTTTTCCGTTTTTGCCTTTGCGCGGGCTTGTTCTTGGCTTTCCTTCATTGCGGTAGCTCCGTCATCGTCGTCTTGTGCAATGCCCACCATAGCGGCAAGAGCGTAACGGCGGGCATAAGTCAACGCACTACCCATCCCCTGAATACCTCCCATTCTGTCGTTTGGAAGCGATATTTCAGATGCCATCCATTGCCCTGATTTGTGAGCCAACGTTGTTCGTAGCATAATGCCATTTTGTGCGGGCATGGGAGCTTGAATGACGGCAATACCATTTGCTGTGAGTCCCTGACGAATGGCCTCCAGCACGTTTTGGAGCGTGGCATACTTGTTTTTCATTCCCCCCGTGGCGTCTGTTACGGCAAAGGTAAATTCGCTTTGTGCTGCCGCGAGCGCCGCAGCGAGTTCGCCAATTTCATTTGATTGATACATAGGCTCCATATTTCATCCTTTCACCGCTCATCGGCGGGAACTAAAAAGGCCCCTTGTCGGGGCCGTGGTATTCGGGTTCATCGGGAATCGTGCGGTCTACGCTTTCCCTCTCCGCGTCGTACATATCGGCTTCTGGCCTCATCACATCCCCTCTCCTTTTCAAAGCGAGTTCCACCTTTTGCCGGGCACTCAGATGCCCCGCAGCCTGATTGCACTCAGCACAGGCGAGAGTCATGTTCCGCAGGTCATCAAGCCCATTTCCGGCAAGGGGAACGATATGTTCTATCGTTGCTGTCTCAAGCGTCAGCGTTGCTCCGCAGTACATGCAGTTCCACCCGTCGCGTTTTGCGATTGAGTTGACCAGCAACCTGCGTCTTGAAGCACTGCGGGGTTTCCGTTCCCTCTTTCCGCCTCCGTTCCAGTTGCGTTTTTTCCGAAAGCACCGGAGAACCTCGAAAGCCCCATTCCTGTCTTTCGTGATTTCCCCGTCAGCGTCCTTGAAGATGATTGCCACGCCGTCTTGGGTGGTAAACCTCAAGAGTTCATAGGGATTCGTTGGTGCAAGCACTTCCGAACCGTGAGCCAGAAGCCACGATATGAATTGATCAAGTTCGTCTTGGTTCATCACATCCCCCTCACCCATTCGCATGAGCCGATGAAGATCGCCACAACCACGAGGATCACGCCCAACGCCCACGGAGGGGGTGCCAAACGCTCGCGCTGAGGTGGCATTGGGAACCGCTTCTTGCCGGGAGGGGTTACGTACACTTCCTTGATCATGCCGCCACCTCCATCTTTCTCAGCCATTGTTCCGCTGCCTCGCGCACGCTGGCCTTTCTTGCCGTGTCGCGGATACGTTCAAGACGTTCCCGGAGCGTTGTACCTTTGCGCTTCCCGGTGAGCACAGGATGGCTACGGGTAAAGTCGTCTGCGTGAGATATGGTCATAGTCATATTCATCTCTTTCTCTCCTGCGTTGAAGTCTGGATCGGCGTCCCAATCCCGATGAAAAAGCCCCGATTTCTCGGGGCTTCTACGGGGCTAGGCATCATCACTGCAAAAAATGGCTATAAAGTCTTTTTGTTGTGCGGCCCGTGCGGCCTCTGCTGCTGCGGCCCATGCTGCGGCCCGTGCGGCCTCTGCTGCTGCGGCCCATGCTGCGGCCCGTGCGGCCTCTGCTGCTGCGGACCATGCTGCGGACCATGCTGCGGCCTCTGCTGCGGACCATGCTGCGACCCGTGCTGCGAAAAGCTCTTCTTCGGTAACTTCACCGACAGCGTAAGCTTCAGATACGTCAAGAGCATGTAGCGAGCGTTCATCAGTAAGCAGATGCTGTATCTGTCGAACGCATCTCACGGCAAAAAGACGTACTTCGGGGGCATCGATACTTCTTAACGCCCAGATCGCGTCATCGATCCCATTCGAGTCGAGGATCGCTTTGAAAGAGAGAGGCTCGTCATCAGCCTTTGTCTTTCCAAGGGATGTGAGTAGGGTTTCCCACCCCCGCACACATGGCAAATGTTCACGAATTTTGTTCAGCGTCGTATAAAACATGGTGTTCTCCTTTGTTTGTTCCCAATCCCGTTTCCTGCCCCGGAATCCGGGGCAAGTGCGGGGCTAGGCATTAAAATCCCATGATTTTCTTTGCTGAATCAGGCCAGAATGTCTCTGCATCCCAAGCAGTCTCTTCTCTCCATCTCCAAAATGGTATCTCTTCATCGTCTATCACTAAAACAGGTATTGCCCATACTGAAGAAAGATAGGTGGTAGATTCTTCAGGTATTTTCCCATCGATAAGTATGGGACCTCCAGTCCACTCCAAATCACTTTGCAGGCCAGCTCTAGCATTCTGAATGTTTCTTTTTTTCATGTAATCAGCTGCGGCATCCCAATCAAAAACGCGTGACTTGGCTCCAGAAGATACAGCAGCTTCACACTTGGCAAAGGCCAATAACGTATCCATTTTTATTCCTTCCTGTTGTTTTACGGTATACGTCATATACACCGTATGTGCTCCGCCCATGCTTTCGCTACCAGAGGCCAACGCCATGCCGCTTATGCGGGTACAACGTCGCGCTTGGGGGCATCTTCGCGCTGATTGTCAAAGAACCGTGCGTCGCTATGAGCTACCAAGCCCTACACAGCGTCGCCGGGAAATCGATTCCGGGGCGCACGCCGAAGTATTCCGGCGTCCATTCGGCATCGTCATCATCCCAAGGTTCAGCCTGAGCCTCTTCTTCGCCGGGAAAGTCGCTGATGTACTGGCGGGCATCTTCGAGGCAGTCGAGATGTTCGACTTCGATTGCTCCGGTTGATGTCACGGTCAGAACCGTGCAGGGCGTAGAAAAAGCGGTCATGGCGTTCTCCTTTGGTCTTGCCGGGCTTGCATCCCAATCCCGGTTGCTACCCCGAAGAATCGGGGCAGGGGCCGGGGCTAGGCGGCTAGTTCGTATCCGTGTTTCTTCATCCAGCGTTCAGCACCTTTCACGCTTGAAAAGTATTTCCAGTTTCCGGGTTATTCAGCGCAAACCTCGCCATAGCCGTTGATGCTCCAGATGCGCCCTTGGTTGTCTCCGTTCGTCCAATGCTGTTCGATTCTTTCCATTTCCTGAGCGTTCATTCTGCTTTCTCCTTTGTGGCGGGGTTCGTTCCCCGTCTCGTTGAAAACAGAATGAACTTTTATAGTTCTTTTGTCAATCTCATTTTGAACTATTTTCAAACTTTTTTTGTTCACAAAAAAAGCCCGTTTACCGGGCGTCTTGAAAAATACTCAAGGCATGAAAAAAGGCGGCCCGATAGGGTCGCCTGAGATATAATAGTAGCCTATTTAATGTTGTAATCCAAAAGAATCTATAGGCATTTTCCTTCCTGTTTGTCTGCTGTCTTAGAAATCCTCAACGCCTCTACCTGGCTACCTGTTAAGTCCGAGCCGTTCAAGATGTTCGGCTCGCGTTTCATATTTAGCTATTTGGGGTTGTATAATAGGGATATTTTCAATTTCGTCGCTAACAAATTGATTACTTGTTTTATAAAGCCAAGAAGGATCTTCTTTCCAAGAAGACAAAACATCAAGTATCTGAATGGGTTCATACTCAAACGCATGGCATAAACAAAGAAAGTCACTAAACCTAAGCGTTTCTTTACCTTGAAAAATATTTTCTGTCTTTTCTAGACTATTCACTATATCAGGGAACGCCCTATGTGCT